>Ga0210030_1000150_pt1 | contig 52312 bp, 49 predicted proteins | sample CryGeymeta201523_FD_183986 | JGI IMG/M metagenome (GOLD analysis project Ga0210030, IMG submission 183986) | Groundwater microbial communities from Crystal Geyser aquifers in Utah, USA - Crystal Geyser metaG 2015-23 (SPAdes) (version 2) | ecosystem: Environmental > Aquatic > Deep subsurface >...
ATAAAATATGCAATTCAAATAACTGACAATCTTTCTTCCTTATGCCATTTAAAAATTACAAAAACACCTCGTTCTATCTTACTGTTTCTGTATTTGTTATTGTCTTTTTTAGACTCATACTTACTGCTGTAATTCCGGTATTCGACAAAACAGAATCCAGATATGCTGAAATAGCCAGATTGATGAATGAAACCAAAGAGTGGGTTGTGTTACAAATAGATTATAGCATTCCATTTTGGGCAAAACCACCTTTATCTACTTGGCTTTCTGCAATCAGTTTTGAAACTTTTGGGGTTAGCGAATTTGCGGTTCGATTTCCCTCTTTTTTATTGGCTATTTTTTTACTCCTTCTGCTAGGAAAAATGGCAAAAAAAGAAGGCTTATCCTTTTATTTGCCTGCATTTATTTTGCTTACTATGCCCGAGTTTTTAATTCACACCGGTGTAGTTTCTACAGATAGTGCTTTGTCTTTTAGTATTGCTTTGATGATGATTTCTTTTTGGAAAGCCATGCAAAATGAAACCAAAACTTTTTGGAATTATGTGTTTTTCATCGGACTTGGTTTAGGTTTTTTAGCTAAGGGACCTATAATTTTAATTTTAACCATACCACCCATATTTTTTTGGATTTTACTTCAAAAAATAGCCATTAAAACAATTTACACAAAACTACCTTGGTTTACAGGACTTTTGCTTACCACTATTATTTCAATACCTTGGTATATTTTAGCAGAGCAAAGGTCACCCGGGTTTTTAGATTATTTTATTGTAGGCGAACACTTTAATCGATTTTTAGTACCGGGATGGAAAGGCGATTTATATGGTAGTGGCCACTCGCAACCACTTGGAATGATTTGGTTGTTTCTACTTGCTTTTACCTTCCCTTGGATTCAAATTGTTCTTTACAAATTATGGAAAGAAAGAAAAACAATTTTTAAAGATAAATATGTTTCTTATTTGGTATTTTGGCTGTTTTGGACACCCTTGTTTTTTACCATTTCAAAAAATATTTTGCATACTTATATCCTTCCTGTAACCATTCCAATCGCTTTATTAATGATGTATTGGTGGAAAAACCAAGAGAAGAAAAAATCAATTTTGATAGTGAGCTCTATTTTTCCTGCTTTAATGTTTGTTGCCTTTTTTGGTGGTTTTCTAACCGGAAAACTGAATTATTATATGAATTCAGACAAATATCTTATTAAAAATCAGCCTATAGATTTTAACCATAAAGAATCTCTTTACTATTGGAAGGAAAAATCCTATTCCGGACAGTTTTATTCTAATGGAAAGGCAAAAGTAATTTTGGATACCACAGCATTAGATGCCGTGTTAGAAAGTACAGAGAAGTCCTTTTTTATGGTGTCAAACAGAAGGAAAAAAGATATCCCAAAAGAATACCAACTGCAAATGAAACCTTTAGACTCTAATTATAAAAATATACTTTATGTATTGAAACCCTGGGAATCTTCGGTACGTACAATAAAAAATCGTCAAAATTAAACAGGAGAGAATGCGTTCATTTATCTTCAGGAATTTTTTTATTACCGATATTGACCTTTATATAAATTACAAATCTTCTTTAATTCTAATTAATTCCTTCTTTACAAACTCTAATTTTTGAATAATTTCAAAAAGATTCAGTGCCTTTTTCTTGTTTTCTTTTAAATGGATTTTAGCCCCTTCCAGTGTAAATCCTCTTTCTTTAACCAGGTGATAAATTATTCCAAGATTTTGGATGTCCTCTGAAGTAAATTTGCGGTTTCCTTTCGCATTTTTTTTGGGTTGAAGGGCGTCAAATTCTTTTTCCCAAAAACGAATTAAGGAGGGATTCACCTCAAATGCTTTGGCTACTTCGCCAATGTTGTAATATCGTTTTTCCGGAAGATCTATTTTCATACTATTGCTCGAATACCACGAGGTCTGTTCTTACTTTTCCATGTTTAATTAAAAAAATCTTAAATCGATATTCTTAAATCGTTAATCTAAAGATTGATTTTCTTGTTGTGATTTTTTCAATAATGTATCAAATTCTTCAGCGGTTAAGTGTCCGTAATAGAAATTAATTGGGTTTAAACGTTCGCCATCTTTAAAGACTTCATAGTGTAAATGTGGTGCTTGCGACCTTCCTGTGCTTCCCACAAACCCTATGATGTCGCCTCTATTAACTTTTTGCCCATTACGAACATTGTATTTATGTAAGTGGGCATAGAGGGTTTCATAGCCAAAACCATGGTCAATTACTATATGATTTCCATAGCCGGTAGCAGTATTGTCAGCTCTAACCACTTTTCCGTCTCCGGTGGCATAAATAGGTGTCCCCCGTGGTGAGGTAAAATCCATGCCGTAATGAAATTTTCTTGCTTTTGTAAACGGATCGGTACGAAAACCGTAGCCGGATGCCATTCTGGACAAGTCCTCATTCGCCACCGGTTGTATTGCCGGAATGGATGCTAGTAGTTTTTCTTTTTCTTTTGCCAGCACGGTAATTTCATCTAATGATTTGGATTGCACAACCAAGCGTTTCGTTAAAATATCCATCCGTTTGCTTGTTGAAATTATGAGTTTTGAATTATCAAAACCTTCCAAGTCTCTATAGCGATTTATACCTCCAAAACCGGCTTTTCGTTGTTCTTCAGGCACCGGATTTGCTTCAAAATAAAGGCGGTAAATGTTATTGTCACGATCCTCCACATTTGCTAGTACCTCTTCAATGTCGCTCATCTTTCTATTGAGTAATTCAAAGCGCAATTCTAAATTTGCCAACTCTCTTTTTGCAATCTTTTCGCGGGGAGTTTCAATAGCGGGTATGTTCAGATACACCAAGAGCAATAAAAAACCGCTCAAAAACATTCCTAAAACATAAAGTAAAATCAATCCGATTTTTCTACCTTTTTTAAGTTCAATTTTCCGATAGGCTAGGGTGTCGCTATCATAATAATATTTAACCTTTGACATAAGTTAAAATGTTCTATTTTTGCACAAGATACCGTTTAAAATGTAATGATAAATTTCTTCCATAACGAACAAAGATAAAAAATAGTTTTATACGACCTTACATATTAATATTCCTTTTGCATTTATGAAGTCAAATCAAATACGTACTCAATTTTTAGATTTTTTCAAATCCAAGCAGCATAGCATAGTTTCATCAGCACCTATGGTAATTAAGGAGGATCCAACCTTGATGTTTACTAATGCCGGAATGAACCAATTTAAAGAATATTTTCTTGGAAATGGAATTCCAAAAAGTAGCCGCATTGCCGATACGCAAAAATGCCTTCGTGTTTCCGGAAAACATAACGATTTGGAAGAAGTGGGTAAAGATACCTACCACCATACTATGTTTGAAATGTTGGGCAACTGGAGTTTTGGTAGCCCCGACAACCAAAGCCTAAATGGTGTGGGTGGGTATTTTAAAAAAGAAGCCATACATTGGGCGTGGGAGTTGCTCACTGAGGTGTATAAAATTGATAAAGAGAGTCTATATGTTTCAGTTTTTGAAGGTAGTACAGATGCCGATAATCTCGATTTAGATACAGAAGCATACGATTTATGGAAAGCTATAGTGCCGGAAGACCGTATAATTCTTGGCAATAAAAAAGATAATTTTTGGGAAATGGGCGATCAGGGTCCATGTGGTCCTTGTTCTGAAATTCACGTGGACATTCGTTCTGCCGAAGAAAAAGCAAAAGTTCCGGGAAAAGATTTAGTAAATAACGACCACCCGCATGTTATTGAAATATGGAATCTGGTTTTTATGCAATACAATAGAAAAGCCGATGGTTCCCTAGAAAAACTACCAGCAAAACATGTGGATACAGGTATGGGTTTTGAACGTTTGTGTATGGTTTTACAAGGGGTAAAGTCTAATTATGACACCGATGTTTTTACACCGCTTATTGAGAAAATTGAAAAAATTACCCATTCACCTTACGGAAAAAACGAAGAAACCGATATTGCTATTCGAGTTATTGCAGATCATGTAAGAGCCGTAGCATTTGCTATTACCGATGGGCAATTGCCAAGTAATACCGGAGCAGGATATGTAATACGAAGAATCTTGCGTCGTGCCATTCGCTATGGTTTTACTTTTTTAAATACCAAAGAACCTTTTATTTACCAATTAGTAGAAACCTTAAGTACCCAAATGGGTGAAGCCTTTCCTGAATTGGTTGCGCAAAAAAGCTTGGTGGCCAATGTGATTAAAGAAGAAGAAACCTCTTTTTTACATACTTTAGACCAGGGTTTAGAGTTGCTAACACAAGTAATAGCAAACGCTAAAGATAAAACTGTTTCCGGAAAAAAAGCCTTTGAATTGTACGATACCTATGGGTTTCCTATTGATTTAACCGCTCTTATTTTAAGTGAAAGAGGATACACACTCGATGAAGTTGGCTTTCACAATGAATTACAAAAACAAAAAGCTAGATCACGAGCTGCCTCGGAAATTGCAACAGAGGATTGGACAATTCTGAAAGAAACTAACAAAGAGGTTTTTGTGGGGTATGATCAAACTGAAAACGAGGTATATATTACCCGATTTCGAAAAGTGAATTCTAAAAAGGATGGGCAGTTATTTCAATTGGTTTTAAGCAGTACTCCCTTTTATCCGGAAGGTGGCGGACAAGTAGGAGATAAAGGAATATTAATTTCAGAAAACGAAAGCATAGAAATCCTTGACACCAAAAAAGAAAACAACCTTATTTTGCATTTCACAAAAAAACTTCCGAGCAATGTACACGCAATTTTCACAGCAAAAGTAGATACCTTTTTAAGAAAAAATATTGCTAAAAACCATTCGGCTACACACTTACTTCACCAAGCACTAAGAAGTGTTTTAGGTACCCACGTTGAACAAAAAGGTTCGTTAGTAAGCCCGGATCATTTGCGTTTTGACTTTTCTCATTTTGCAAAACTAAGTGCAGAGGAATTGCAAAAAGTGGAACAATTTGTCCAAACCCGAATTGAAGAACAATTACCCTTAGAAGAACGACGAAATATTTCTTACAACCAAGCCATTGAAGAAGGTGCAATTGCATTGTTTGGCGAGAAATATGGAGATTCTGTAAGAACAATCAAGTTTGGAAAGAGCATGGAATTGTGTGGTGGAATTCACGTAAACAATACAGCAAACATTTGGCATTTTAAAATCCTAAGCGAGGGTGCTATCGCATCTGGAATTAGAAGAATTGAAGCTATCACCGGTGATGCTGCAAAATCCTATTTCAGGGAACAGGAAAATAAACTCAACGAAATTAACAAAGCTTTAAAAAACCCACAAGACATATTGAAGGCTGTGAATGCCATTCAAGAGGAAAACGCCAAGTTGAAAAAGGAATTGGATGGACTTTTAAGAGATAAGGCAAAAAATATAAAAGGCGAACTCATAGCAGAGCTTCAAGAAATTAATGGCATTCTTTTTTTAGCAAAAGAAGTAGATGTAGATGCTTCCGGTGCAAAAGACCTTGCATACGAATTAGGAAACTTAGGAAAAAACCTATTTCTGCTTTTAGCAACGGCACAAGACGATAAACCAATGCTTACTTGCTATATTTCTAAGGAATTAGTGGCTGAAAAAGGGTTGAATGCAGGTCAGGTGGTGCGTGAACTTGGCAAATACATCCAAGGCGGTGGTGGCGGGCAACCATTTTTTGCAACTGCAGGAGGAAAAAATGCAGCAGGTATACCAGAGGCTTTGGAGAAGGCAGTAGAGTATATAAAGAAATTAAAATAATCCTCTCGCAAAGACGCAGATGTGCCAAGTAAAAGCAATAATAAATACGCTATATACAAAACAAAACCTTTGCGTCTCTGCGACTTGGCGAGAAAAAAAATGGAACTAATAACAAAGATACATATCCCAAACAGTAATCAACCCATCGATTACAACTCGAGGATTATTTCTTTTGGCTCTTGTTTTGCTGAAAATATGGGAGAGAAATTAGAGTATTTTAAGATTCAAACCACGACAAATCCTTTCGGAATCCTTTTTCATCCTTTGGCTATCGAGAAAATAATTACGTCGGCATTAAGCGAAAAACAATTTACAGAGAAAGATATATTTTTCCACAACGAACGCTGGCATTGTTTTGATGTGCATTCGGATGCAAGCCACGAAGATAAAGAGCAGTTTTTAAAGCAATTAAATGCGGCACTTTTAGCAACCAAAAAAGTACTATTGGTTGCCACCCATTGTATAATCACTTTAGGTACTGCTTGGGTATATCGATTTAAAAAAACCAATCAAGTAGTAGCCAATTGCCATAAAGTGCCACAAAATGAATTTGAAAAGGAGCTGCTCTCCATAGACGAAATGGAAACAAGCTTAGAAAATTGTATTGCCTTACTTAGAAAAGTCAACCCCAATATTACTTTCATTTTTACTATTTCGCCGGTAAGGCATCTCAAAGACGGTTTTGTGGAAAACCAAAGGAGTAAAGCACATTTAATTTCGGCATTGCAAAGTGTTTTAGCCAAAAGAAACACCTCTCTCCTTTGGGGAGGGGTCGGGGGTGGTGATTACTTCCCGTCGTTCGAAATTATGATGGATGAGCTTCGAGATTATCGTTTTTATGTCCAAGATATGGTACACCCTTCCCAAGTAGCTATTGATTATATTTGGCAACGCTTTGTGGAAACGTGGATTTCTAAAGAGGTGTTTCCTATAATGAAAGAGGTTGAAAACATTCAAAGAGACTTAAATCATAGACCATTTCATTTGAAAAGTAAAGCACACGTAGCGTTTTTATCACAACTTGAAGGAAAGATCCACCAACTTCAGAAAAAGTATAAGCATATTCATTTTAATAAAACACCGAAGCTCTAAAATCGATACCCTATAGCAATGTTAAAACGTGGCACAACAGCGGTATATCTGTATTCATTGCTTTGAATTAGATTTCTACCGATACCACCCGTAACTTCGGCTACTATTTTTTCTCGTAATACAAATTTACCTCCTATGGCAATGCCTAGTGCAAAATCGACTACATTTTTTCTTTCTTCTGTTGAGGTATAATTACCATTAGGAACATCTTCATAATAAATATACTGGTATTCTTTCGTAGAGTTTAACATGCCAAAACCTTCAAAAAAGAAACCTTGTGCCGGTTTATTATCAAAAAATAGGCGATAGTAGGGAGTAAGCGCATAATTGATGTCCAATCTTGCTTCTTCACTGGTGGGGATTAATACTGCAATTCCAATGGAAGAATCCTCACTTAAATTTCTTTCATAACTAATTTCAGTAGCTCCAATTACAAAATAGAACATGTTCAATTTAATTTCATTTTTACCAAAAGGGGCAACTTCCTGTTCTTGTGAATTTCCTAAAAAAGCTACAAATAGTAGGGCAATACAAGTGAATTTAATCATCGTTTAAAATTGTTTTAAAAGGTTTTCAAATGTCGGTTTTTATTACTTATAAATGTCTATTTTCTTTTTATAAGTAATTGTTTGATATATAGTTGTATAGGCTTTTTTAATTTTTATTCTTCCTAAAAAAAGTTTAATAGCAGTTACATTATTCTTCAAATAAGGCATTTGCCGTATTGTATTTTTATCAAGTGCTTTTCATATTTGTATCCTCCACTTTCATATGTAAAAGTGGACATGAAACGAACTATGTAAACTTTAGAGTTTTTTTTGGAACTTCTGTTACTAATACAGATGCTTGTGATGAGATTAACGTGTGCAAATAACCTTTAGATTCTTAGGACAATTTAAAGTATAAAACAACTAACCCTTAAACACAATTAATTATGAAAACAATCAAAAAAACAATGTATGTATTGCTAATTGGTTTAGCACTACTATTTACTACAACCTCTTGCAATAAAGATGATGACGGCGGTAGCGGCGGTGATGCATCTGCAGGAACTGTAAAAGCCAAAGTTGCCGGTGTAAACTATAGTTCAAACCCACAATTGAGTGTAGCCACCCGAATTGTTGCTGGAGGAATAACAACGGTATCCATACAAGGTAATAGTGATTCTGGAAAATCCATAACAATGCTTATGAATGGGGTAACAGGAACCGGTACTTATGATATAGGTGGAGGGGCAAATATTACAATCAGCGCCAGTTATATTGAAGCAAATGTTTCAAATCCCGCAGCAAGTCAAGTTTGGCAAGCACCATTTGATGCTACCGTGGCAGGTGAGATTTCCATTTCTGAGTTTTCAGATACAAAAATTCAGGGAACATTCACTTTTACCGGTAAGAATGTAAATGGAGATAATTCCACAAAAGCTGTAACGGAAGGTTCTTTTAATATGAATTTTTAATTACTCCAAAAAAAATAAGGTGAGTGCAAGGTTGAAAGCCGGGAAGGCAGTTTAAGGTTTCCCCTTTTTTTTTAAAAAGCAGGATTTGAAACCTTACATAAAAATGAGCACTGTCTTATTGTGGTTCGTAAATATTTAAAATAAAGTAAATAACAAAGTAAAAACCTTCACTATGAAACCAAAACTATTCAATCCACTTAGATTTGCCTTGTTCCTAGTTACTTTTTGTGCCGGACAACTACTAGCCCAAAAAGCAGAACAACCCGATTTTAGTTATGATTTGGGCTCAAAAATAAACGAATCTACCTTAACACAAGGCGGAACTTTAGTAGTAGCCACAAATGATGGACTTGTAGGAATATTGCCTAAAAGTAAAAATGTATTATTTAACTTTACAGACTACGGAAGAGTAAAACCAGAAGAGCTGTTTTATGTGCCAAATGCTCCTTATGTTATTGTAGATCAATCCGGTTTTGGAGGAATAAGTTCCAAAAAAGCAGTTATTGATTACATTTCAGGTAAAACTATTTTTACCACGGAAAAAAATGGCTGGAAATCGGTTTATACTTGTGATGTAATGATGCCTCAAAATAAGTTGGTAATAAGTGGGCAAAGAACTTCAAAAGAACAATTTGCATCTGCTGTTGCTATTTATGATTTGAACACAGGTGAACAGGAAAGTTTTATTAAACTAAAAGGAAGCGCCATTGTAAGCGGAAGACCTTTGTTGTTAAAAAACAGCCTAATTGTTCCAACTAGTAAAGAGTTAATGAATCTAAATTTAGCTGGGGGTGAAGTTATCTGGACAGCAAAAGTAGATGGTGTGAAATGGATGCAAGCAGATGCTACGGAAAATGAAATCTACACCTTTGAAGGCACAAATAATGGAGATACAAGAATCTTTAAAATAAATAAATCAGGAAGTATCCTCTGGAGTAAAGAACAACGGGTAAAAGGGGCAGTAAGTAATTTTGAAATATTACCGAAAGGTCTCGCCGTGGTGAGTAATGTGGACAATAGCGGCAAAAGTGGTTTAGCAAAACTGGCGGCAAGCAGAGCCGAATCGAAAATCGCTTTTTTAAGTGCTTCAACTGGTGAGGACTTATGGGATAAAGCCCCAAAAACAAAAGGCTATGTGCAACATTTTTATATAATGAATGACGGTATTCTATTTGGTATTTATGAAGGTGGAATCAATAAAATTTCTTTTGACGGAAATACATTATTTAAAAAGCCTTTAAAAACCGGCGAAAACATTCAGGTTATGGCAGAAACACCTCAGGGTCTTATCTATATTACTGACAGTGATGCCAATATTGTAAACCTGAAAACCGGTGATCAGGTTTGGGAAAAACCATTAAAATATAAAAGGGCAGACGCAGTAAGTTCAGATTTTGATTCAAAAAACAACAGATATTTAATAAGTGCTGATGGAGAATTACACTCAATTGATGCGAGCAGCGGTGTCTCTTCGGTTTTGGCAAATTCAAAATTTGAAGGAAAGGAGGCTCCCACTGGAGTTGAAGTAAGAGAAAAAGGAATAGTCCTTACATCAGACCAGAACCTGATGATGCTTGACTGGAACGGCAATCAGGTTTTTCATAACTATTACCGGGCGCCGGGTAAGAGTGCCTTTGGTGCCATACTTGCAGGAGTAACAGCTGTAGCAACTGCGGCCACAGCTGCGGCAGCCTATAATTCAGCAAATCAGAATAGAAACCAGCTGGGCCATTATACACGGCGTGGAGAAATTGAAGCAGATCTTGGCGCTGGCATGGTAGCGGCATCAGGAGCCTCTATTGCCGAAATGTTAAAACGGTTTAAAGCCACCTCTGCAACAAAAGACGACAGGTTCATGCTTACAAAACTCGATGATGGCGTGGGCCTTGTAAAAGTAAACAAGGATACAGGTCTAGTTTCAAAAGAAATTGTTTTGAAAGATAAAAAGCCGGAATATATAGTGGACGAAAAAGGAGGGGTTTTGTATTATCAGGCAAACAACAGTACAATTTATGTCTATGATTTGAAACAATAAGCTTATTGAAAATACCTGAAATTATGGGGATGGTTTTAGGTAAAGAAAAACCCCGGGGACTAAATTCCGGGGTTTTCAATTCTAACAAAATTAATTCTTACACGTGATTATTTTATTTTCAACAGAGGCTGTTCTTATAAGTATAGTTCTGTTTTTGTGCATCATTGCTTTTGGTGTAAACATTCTAATAGGCAAGCAAATAATATCTCAAAATAAATGTCATCATAGTCAAATAGAAAAGCTGAAATCAGAAGTACTGATAAAGCAAAGTGCTTTTGAACATAATGCAGTTGAAGAGGAAGCGTTTACAAAAATACAAAAGTCCTTATTTTTTAAAATGAATATCATCAAGAAGCAATGCATCATTTTATACCGTTTCAAAAAGCAATTATACACCTAATATAATATCCAAATTATTAACCAGTCCTATTTTTTTACTACATTTATATCAAACTAACTAATCATCAAGTCTTTATAAGCAATGAAAAAACTATATTATACTTTTATTATTCTGTTTTTTTTTGTTGCGGTGAATGCGCAACAACCCAAAGCGATAGACAGCCTTTTAAGGGTAATTGAAACTACTTCAAACGATTCAATAAAACTGCGTTTAACCAATCAGGTTTCCTTTTATTTTATTTTCAATGATATTGAAAGGGCGGCAACCCTTTTAAATAATGGAATCGCTGAAGCGAAAAACAAAAAATTTCATTATGGGGTCAATGAGCTCACAAATACAAAGGGCATCTATTTTGATGTCATGGGAATCAAGGATTCAGCCCGTTATTATTTTGAAAAAGCACTTGAATTAAGCCGCAAAAACAACCTAAAAAGTATTGAGCAAATGTCACTGAACAATCTGGGTATGTTCAATTGGAATAATGGAAATTTTCATGAGGCCCTGGATTATTTTTATCAGGCATTTGAAATGAACAGGGTCCATACTCCACAAAATATTCAAGGAGAATCTGTTTATTTGAATAATATCGGACTCATTTATCAGGAACTTAAGCAGTATGATAAAGCACTTGATTTTCACCGGCAAGCACTTAAAATCAGAGAGGAAATCAATCTGAAATCAGAACAGGCAATTTCTCTTGCAAACATCGGAATTTGCCTTCATAGCCTTTCCCGGTATGAAGAAGCTGTTCGGGCATATGAAAAAGCCATATTACTGGCAAAAAGTGCAAACAACATGCGGCAGTATTATTCTCTTTTTGATAATCTGGCCAATGTATATCAGGAAATGAAAAAGTATAATAAAGCGATTGTTAATTATAAAAAGTCACTCGAAAGACCAGCTTCTTTGGGTGTAAACCCAAAATCAGACTTAAGCACTTACAGTAATTTAACAGCCGCTTATACCGAACTAAACCAACCAAAACTTGCTCTTACTTATGCCGAAAAAGGTTTTGAGATTCTAAATAATGACCCGCTTCTTAATAACTTTGCCGGTACCCTTTATAAAAATGCGGCTCAAAGCAATTACCTCCTTGGCAATATCAAAAAAGGAAGTGAATATTTATCAAAATACATTGCAGTTAATGACAGTATTTTTTCTAAAAATAACGCAGAAGCCATTGCGGGTTTAGAAGTAAAATTTAAAACCCAGGAAAAAGAAACTCAGCTGGCTCAAACCCGTGCAGCCCTGGCAGAAAATGAACTTAAAATAGGCAGGAAAAATATGCTCATTTACGGCACCGCTGCTTTGGCATTATTACTGGCTATTTTGGGTTACCTGCTGTACAAACAGCAAAAACTCCGAAACACGCAGTTACAAAAAGAAAACGAGCTAAAGGAAGCGCTTAATCAAATAGAAACACAAAACAAATTACAGGAGCAACGATTGCGCATTTCCCGTGATCTTCACGATAATATTGGGTCGCAGCTTACATTTATAATTTCGGCATTGGATAATATCAAATATTCATTTAAACTGCAAAATGAAAAACTGGGGGATAAAATCAAAGATATAAGTGATTTTACTTCAAATACCATCTTTGAACTCCGGGACACTATCTGGGCAATGAACAAACCTGAAATTTCTCTTGAGGATTTGAAAGTTCGCATCACAAACTTTATTGATAAAGCCCGTGAAAGTTCACAAAACATTGATTTTAATTTTATAATAGACAAAAAACTTAATGATAACATTTCTTTTTCTTCTGTAGAAGGAATGAATATTTACCGCATCATTCAAGAAGCCGTTCACAATGCCTTAAAATATGCAAATGCCAAAAGTATTTCCGTTCAGATAAATCAAGCTCAACACAGCCTGGAAATTATGATAAAGGACGATGGAGTAGGTTACGATCAGACTATGGTAGAAATGGGCAATGGCATTAACAATATGAAAAAGAGGGCAAAGGAAATCAAGGCACAGATTTCAACGGACAGTCTTTTAAACTCAGGCACGACAATTCATTTAAAACTTAAAAAAGCAATTCCGGCCAAACTAAAAAAAGCATCTTAAATAAGGCAATTGCCCTATCTGAACAAAAGTAATAAAGCGTAAATTTAGAGTTCTAAAACCATATAGTCCATGTCTTTAAAAATTGCCATAGTTGACGACAACACTTTTTTAATTCAAAGTATCAAAGAAAAACTCTCTTTTTTTGAGGATATTTCTATAAAACACACTTCGTTAAATGGCTCTGAATTGTTAATTAAGTTGGAAGATAACCATAATTTAGATGTGATTTTAATGGACATAGAAATGCCAATTCTTAACGGTATAGAAACCACGCAAATCGTTAAGCAAAAATACCCACAAATCAAAATTATTATGCTCACCGTTTTTGATAATGACGAAAACATTTTTAACGCTATCAAAGCCGGAGCAGATGGTTATTTGCTCAAAGAAGTAACCCCGGAAAAACTGCATACAGGCATTTTAGAAACACTTCAGGGTGGTGCTGCAATGAATCCTTCCATCGCACTAAAAACCTTAAAATTACTCAGAAATCCTATAGATATTGATAACCCGAGAGATAAAGAGGATATTTCGTTAACTACTCGAGAGGTGGAAGTTCTAGAACAACTCAGTAAGGGGTTAAGCTATACTGTCATTTCTGTAAATCTTTTTCTTTCACCCAGTACGGTGAGAAAACATATTGAAAATATTTACAAAAAGTTGCAAGTACATAGCAAATTGGAAGCCGTTCAAAAAGCCAAAAGGTATAATATCATTTAGTACACTAACTATTTTTCTCACGGTATAATCTATACATTTTGTTAAGAAGAAATAAGAAGAATAAATTTTCCTATTTTTACATAAAAAAACCATGAGAAAAATACTAATAGGGGTCTTTCTTACACTCCTTTTTGTTTTTGTTTTCCGATATTGCTCAAACAAAAACGAAAATAGACAGCAACTCTTGGAGCGTACAGCACTTATTCAAAAGGAGCTTATAAATGTAGGAAAACTAGTGGTTACAGAAGGGTATTTTTCGCAAGTTTTTACGTACGAAGATTCCAAGAAATTTTATTTTGATGTGCTTTCCGCCAGAAAAAAAGCTATAGTGATTGTAAACGCAAAGGTAACGGTTGGTTATGATTTAAGTAAAATAGTTTCCACTATAGATCAAAATGCAAAAACGCTAACCATATCCTTTATTCCCAAAGAAGAAATCAACATCTATCCAAGCATAGAATACTATGATGTAACACAAGACTATTTAAACCAGTTTGACGCAAAAGATTATAATATTGTTAAACAACGAGTGGATAGACTTATTGAGGGAAAAATTAATAACTCCGATTTAAAATCGAATGCAAAAAACAGACTAATAAGCGAATTGCAAAAAATTTATATTTTAACCAATACCTTGGGATGGACACTAAAATACAATGAAGATATTATAGAAAGTGAAGAAACACTTCACAAATTAAAATTGTAATACCATTTTAATTTAATGCCCTTATGAATAAAAATTCCAGAAAAGATAAGATTATGGCCATTGCAGCAAAGCTATTTAAAGAAAAAGGATATAGCGCAGTTACGATGCGCGATATTGCAGAAGCATTAGGAATAAAAGCCGCCAGTTTATACAATCATATTCAATCTAAACAAGAAATTTTAGATACTATTATTATCAAAATAGCAGAGCAATTTACTACAGGAATGCAATCCATCGTGGAATCTAATGAATCTACTTATGAAAAATTACGGCATATCATCGAGTTACACATTGATATCACCATTGAAAACACCGACGCATTAGCCGCTTTAAACAATGATTGGATGCACTTAGAAGGCAATTTATCTTATTTTATTCAAATGCGAGATGCCTATGAAAATAAGTTTAGGAGTATCTTAAAATTTGGAATTGTCAAAGGCGAAATAGTAGCAAGAGATCCTGAAATAATGTTGTTCTCCCTTCTTTCCACACTTAGAACACTTTATTTGTGGTATGCCAAAAAAGGTGGAATTGATGCCAAAACACTAAGAGCTGACATGCCTCATACCTTGCTGAAAGGAATAATAAAATAAGAATTTACCCAACCTTAAGTGTGGAATAACATGGAAGGAAGAAAGGGACTTGCATATCAAGCTAACAATTGTTAGTTTTGCTTTTGTCCAAAATTAGTTAGTTTTATACTCTATGTCAAAATTTCATAAAATTCGTGTAAAGGAAGTCTATAAAGACACCAAAGACTGTTCGGTCATCACTTTTGATGTGCCAAATGAATTACAAAAGGAATTTGCATATCGGCAAGGGCAACACCTCACTATCAAAGCAATTATTAATGGCGAAGAGGTTCGCAGATCCTACTCCCTATGTTCCAGCCCGGTAGATAAACAATGGAAAGTAGCAGTAAAACAAATTTATGAAGGCAAATTTTCTACCTATGTGGCAAAAAAATTAAAAGCAGGAGACGTATTAGAAGTGATGCCACCAACAGGAAATTTTGGAGTGGAAGTTTCTCCAAATCGTGAAAAAACCTATATTGCTTTCGCTGCAGGTAGTGGAATAACTCCCATAATTTCTATCATTAAAACGCATCTCACCCTAGAACCAAATGCTAAATTCAAGTTATTTTACTTGAACAGAACCGCAAAATCCATTATATTTAAAGAAGAAATCGAAGCGCTGCGAAATACGTTTCTTGGAAGAGTAGAAATATTTTATTTTTTAACCAAAGAACATCGGGATATCGAACTTTTTAACGGAAGATTTACATCTGAAAAAATACAACAGCTTACAAAGTCATTAATAGAAATAAAAGATGTAGATGAATGCTTTATTTGCGGCCCAGAAGAAATGATTTACTTGCTGCGGGACGAATTGGTAGCAGCTGGATTGAACAAAGATAAAATTCATTATGAACTCTTTGTTTCCGGGCTTTCTGAAGAAGACAAAAAACGAGCAGAGGCAGCACTGGAAAGTAAAGTAGTAGGCACAGACATCACCATATTAGATGCCGGAAAAGAATTTCACTTCATCATGAGCGATGAATATGATAACATTTTAGACGGTGCACTTGCGGCCGGCGCAGATTTGCCGTTCGCTTGCAAAGGAGGCGTGTGCAGCACTTGCAAATGCCGCCTAATAGAAGGAACCATTGCTATGAAAATTAACTATGCACTGGACGAACACGAAATAGCACAGCAACTTATTTTAAGCTGTCAAGCAGTTCCAACGTCAAAAAAAGTAGTCGTAGATTTTGATGTATAACAAGCACCTGCGAAGGTGGGTGTCTCGTCAATAAAAAGACGAATATGAAAGAATAGAATAATTTAAAATAAATCCCTAAAGCCCCTCTCCTTGTGAAAGGGGTTAGGGTGAGGCCTATGAGCGAAAAAGAAATAAAAAACCTGGAACAAATTTTCGAAGCAAAAATAGCACGCGACGAAAAAATCGAACCCAAAGACTGGATGCCTGAGAAGTACCGGCAAACACACATCAGGCAAATCTCCCAGCACGCACACTCAGAAATAGTGGGTATGTTGCCGGAAGGGAATTGGATTACCCGTGCGCCTTCTTTACGTAGAAAGGTAGCATTACTTGCCAAAGTTCAGGACGAAGCCGGTCACGGCTTGTACCTGTATAGCGCTTGTGAAACCCTAGGTGTTTCTAGAGATGAACTCTATGAACAACTCCACACTGGAAAAGCAAAATACTCCAGCATCTTTAATTATCCCACACTGACCTGGGCAGATATGGGAGCCATCGGTTGGCTAGTTGATGGTGCCGCCATTATCAATCAGGTACCGCTTTGTAACACTTCTTTTGGACCTTATGCCCGTGCGATGGTGCGTGTTTGTAAGGAAGAAAGTTTCCATCAACGTCAGGGATATGAAATTATGTTGACACTGTCCAACGGTATCCCCGAGCAAAAAGCCATGGCACAAGACGCCTTAAACCGTTGGTGGTGGCCGTCATTGATGATGCTGGGGCCCACAGACGACGAATCTGTTCACACGGCACAATCCATGAAATGGAAACTAAAGCGAAAAACCAATGACGAACTCCGTCAGCAGTTTATTGATCAAACAGTGCCACAAGCAGATATTTTGGGAATCACCATCCCGGATCCTGATTTAAAATGGAATGAAGAAACCGGCCATTACGATTTTGGCCCAATTGATTGGGATGAGTTCTGGCAAGTGGTAAAAGGCCACGGCCCCTGTAACAAAGAGCGTATGTCTGCAAGAGTCAATGCATGGAACAATGGAGAGTGGGTGCGTGATGCTGCAATGGCTTACGCCGAAAAACAAGAAAATAAAAAAGTATCTAAAGCATCGTAGCGACGTAATATTTTACGTCGCAGAAATTCATAGAAATATTAAAAATTGAAATTATGTCAAAAAACTGGCCCCTCTGGGAAATCTTCGTAAGAAGCAAAAACGGATTGGAGCACCGCCACTTCGGTAGTCTGCATGCAGCTGATGCTGAAATGGCACTTGAAAACGCCCGCGATGTCTATACCCGCCGCAATGAAGGCGTAAGCATTTGGGTGGTAGAATCCAAAAACATCACCGCCTCCAACCCCGAAGAAAGCGGCGAACTTTTTGAACCCGCCGCAGACAAAGTGTACCGTCATCCCACTTTTTATGAGTTGCCGGATGAGTTGAAGCATATGTAACCAACACCCGCGAAGGCGGGCGTCTCGTTATTAAAACGAGGAAATATATTTGTTTTGCAAATTAGTGAAAAAGTTATTAAGAAAACCTCATATGTTTTTCAAATTAGTATAGCGCCTTTGCGAGAAAAAATAATAGAATGAAAACAGAAACCTTAAAAGATTACATACTCCAAATAGCCGACAACTCACTAATCCTAGGCCAACGCCTCGGCGAACTCTGCGGTCACGGTCCTAGTCTGGAAACGGATATCGCTTTAACAAATATGTCCCTTGACTTACTTGGGCAGGTGCGTAGTTATTATCAATACATCGCCCAATTTTCAGGCGAAAATAAAACTGAAGACGACATCGCTTTTTTGCGTTTGGAACGCGAATACAAAAACGTGTTGCTGGTAGAACAACCCAACACCCATTTTGGTTATGTCATCATCCGTCAATATTTCTTTGATGTATTTCATTTACTCCTTATGAAGGAATTGCAACACAGTAAGGATGAAACCCTTTCGGCCATCGCCAAAAAAGGCATTAAGGAAGTGAGTTACCACAAACGTTTTTCTGGCGACTGGCTAAAACGACTTGGTGACGGTACCGAAGAAAGTCACAAGCGTATTCAAGAAGCCGTCAGTGACCTTTGGCCTTTTACCAACGAACTCTTCGAAATGACCGATGCAGACAAACAAGCCACAGAAGCCGGAATTGGTGTCGATGTTTCCAAACTGAAAGGCAACTATTACACAGAAGTAACAGAATTACTCAATGAAGCAACAATCGAAATCCCGGAAAGCAAGTACTTCCACAAAGGTGGAAAACACGGCGTTCACACAGAACACATGGGCTACATTCTTGCCGATATGCAATTTATGCAACGCACTTATCCGGGGATGAAATGGTAGGAATGGGATATAAGATTAACGATTTATGGTTTTTGATATTAGAGTTAAAATAAGAATCTTATGAACGCTAATATACTTGAAGAAAGATTGATTCAGTTTGCTGTTAATGTGATTTTGATGTGCAAGAAGGTTGAAAATAATTTTGCAGCCCAGCATTTAGCTAACCAATTAATTCGCTCAGCAACATCAGTTGCTTTAAATTATGGGGAAGCTAGAAGTGCGGAGTCTACAATAGATTTCCTTCATAAATTGAAAATTTGTTTAAAAGAATTACGAGAATGCTTAACTAACATGAATATCCAAAAAGGAGCAGACCTGATTAAAGATATTGATAAATTAAACACCTTGATAAAGGAAAATGATGAGTTAATTTCCATTTTTGTTGTAAGCATTAAAACTTCAAGTCAAAAAATCAAAAATCATTAATCAAAAATCATTAATCTAATATCACTTTGACACAAACAACCCCACATATCAACCCAAAATTTCTTAAAATCCTAAAATCCGTACCCGACCCGGAAATCCCGGTCTTAACGATAGTCGATTTGGGCGTGGTGCGTGATGCTGCCATTTTGGAAGATGGTTCGGTGGAAGTAAAAATCACGCCAACTTACAGTGGTTGCCCGGCAATGGATGTGATTGGGGATGATATAGTAACCGCTTTTGCGAAAGAGGGGATGAAAGCAATAGTAAAACTCATACTTTCCCCGGCCTGGAATACCGATATGATTACACAAGAAGGCAGGAAAGCACTAGAAAAATATGGAATTGCAGCTCCGCTGGACGCCACGGCAGACAAAGAAGCCCTTTTGGGAAACAAGAAACTGGTTAAATGCCCGCAATGCGGTTCGACGAATACAAATTTAGTAAGCCAATTTGGATCCACAGCTTGCAAAGCGCAGTTTAAATGCAAGGATTGTTTAGAACCTTTTGATTACTTTAAATGCTTAAAATAATCACCGCGAAGTCGGGGATTTCGTTAAATAAAAATTACAATTTATGAACTCAATTACCACCCAAATAAAAAACAACCTCGCCATCATCACTCTCAATCGCCCAGAAGTGTTCAATAGCTTCAACCGCGAGATGGCGCTGGCATTGCAAAAAGCCCTGGACGATTGCGCTTCAAACCAAGATGTACGTGCCATCCTCCTTACCGGAAACGGAAAAGCCTTTTGTGCGGGTCAGGATTTAAAAGAAGTCACAAGTCCTGAGTTGAACCCGGGTTTTAAAGCTATTTTAGACGAACATTACAATCCCATCATAACAAAAATCCGAAATATTGAAAAGCCTGTTGTCGCTGCAGTAAACGGTGTGGCAGCAGGAGCCGGTGCTAATATTGCCCTGGCTTGTGATGTGGTGGTGGCTTCAGAAGCAGCAAGTTTTATTCAGGCGTTTAGTAAAATCGGGTTGATTCCTGATAGCGCCGGGACGTTCTTTTTACCGCGGCTGATTGGTTTCCAAAAAGCTTCGGCTTTGATGATGCTTGGCGATAAAGTTTCAGCTGAAGAAGCAGAAAAATTGGGAATGATTTACAAAGTGTTTTCCGTGGAAACGTTTATGAAGGAAGCTGAAAAAATAGCAGTAACCCTCTCCCAAATGCCCACATACGGACTCGCATTGACAAAAAAAGCATTGAATGCATCCCTGCAAAACAATCTAGAAGAACAACTCGCATTAGAATCCAAATACCAGATTGAAGCTGCACAAACACAGGATTACAATGAAGGTGTAAGTGCCTTTATGGAAAAAAGAAAGCCAATTTTTATTGGAAAATAAAGACAAATACCTAATGGCGTAATATATTACGCCTCCACCAGAAAGTAAAAATAATTAAAACCCTGTCAACCCCTGACAGAACAGTTCTCCCCCTTGGGGGAGTTAGAGGGGGGTAAATATGAAAATAGCAATAATAGGATCTGGAACCATGGGAAGTGGCATCGCACAAGTAGCTGCCACTTCCGGTTGTTCTGTAAAAGTATATGATACCAGCAAACAAGCTTTGGACAAAAGTAAAGATGCTTTAGAAATAATACTTAGTCGAGTTGTAGAAAAAGGAAAAATGGATGAAAGCGAAAAATCTCGCATCCAAAATAGCATTTCGTATGTGGGTTCGCTAAAAGAACTTTCTGATGCTGATTTGACCATAGAAGCCATCATAGAAAATGCCGAAATCAAACAAAAAGTGTTTTCCGAACTGGAAAGTTACCAATCTGATGAAGCCATTATCGCCTCAAACACTTCATCGCTTTCCATCACTTCACTGGCAGCATCACTCAAAAAACCGGAACGCTTTATGGGCATCCATTTTTTCAATCCCGCGCCATTAATGCCTCTGGTAGAAATCATTCCAGCGATTCAAACTTCTGAAGAAGTAAAAAATAAAGTAATACATATCATTGCCGATTGGAAAAAAATTGGAGTGCTTGCCAAAGACACACCAGGCTTTATCGTTAATCGAGTGGCACGCCCTTTTTACGGGGAAGCACTCCGTATTTACGAAGAAGGAATCGCTGATTTCGCCACCATAGACTGGGCGATGAAAGAATTGGGCGGCTTTAGGATGGGGCCGTTTGAATTGATGGATTTCATTGGTAACGATGTCAATTATACCGTTACTGAAACCGTTTTTACCGCCTTCTATTTCGACCCAAGATACAAACCTGCTTTCACCCAGAAGCGCTTTGCCGAAGCAGGATATTTAGGTAGAAAATCAGGCAGGGGTTATTACAATTATGCCGAAAATGCCACCAATCCCGAACCCAACAAAGACCAAAATCTTGGACAAGAAATTTTTGAACGCATATTGGTGATGCTCATCAATGAAGCCGCCGATGCACTGTTTTTAAATATTGCTTCCGCTAAAGATATTGATATGGCAATGACAAAAGGAGTCAATTACCCAAAAGGACTACTCGCTTGGGCAAACCAGATGGGAATCGATTGGTGCGTAGAAAAAATAGATACGCTCTATGATGAATATCACGAAGACAGGTATCGATGCAGTTCGCTGTTGAGGAAAATGAGGAGGGAAGGGAGTAGGTTTTAGGTATTAGGTGGGAGGTAGTAGGGTTTTTAGGAATTTTAAATAATATATTATGGAAAAATCTGCTTATCATTTTAATTTTGAGGATTTGCTTATGTATCAAAAAGCAATGGAGTTTGGGGAAGTGGTTGAAAAACTACTAGTAAAATTTCCCAAACATGAATTGTAAAAGTTGACATCTCAATTTGGAAGAGCAGCTGATTCAATTGCATTAAATATCGCTGAAGGATCTTCAGGTTCAGATGCTCAATTCCATAAATATTTAGGAATAGCTTGGTTAAGTGCTAATGAATGTGTTTCGTGTAATACTAAGGCAAAACGGAGAAACTATATTACATTTGAAGAATTTGAAGAGAATAGAAGATTATTGACAGAATTAACTAAAATGACTACGACTCATAGAAAAATGATTTATCAGAGAATAAATGATAAAAAGAAATAGAAAATGAAAAAAAACCTCCCACCTCCTGCCTCCCACCTAATACCTAAAAAAATGCTCTCCCTCGACCCCTTCAGCCAATGGCTCGGTATTGAGATTTTGGAATGTGAAATTGGGAGATGCAAAGTTGGGTTAACCATTAGAAAAGAGATGCTGAACTCCATGAACAAAGCCCACGGTGGCATAACCTATTCTTTGGCAGACACCGCTTTTGGGTTTTCGGCAAACACTTTTGGAAAATATGCTGTGTCGATTGAAACGTCCATTAATCATATTGCAGCTTTGGAAGAAGGTGACTTTATTACTGCTGAATCTGTGATTGAAGAAACCAAAAACAAACTCGGTTTTCACATCATTGAAGTCAAAAAAAATAGCGAAATTGTAGCCTTGTTTAAAGGGGTTGTTTATCGAACCAGCAAAGACTGGGAATAAAATTACAAATCAACAATACAGTAAATCAGTAACATCAATAAATCCGTGTATATCCGTAAATCTATAAAATAATGAAATGGAAAGGCAGAAAACAAAGTGGTAATCTAGAGGATCGCCGCGGAATAGGCTCCGGCGGAAAATTAGTTGCCGGGGGTGGTGCTATAGCAGTAATTGTTATCTTACTTCAACTTTTTGGAGGAGAAACAGGGCAAACGATTGCACCTATCCTGGAGCAATTTAATCAAGGTCAATCTACAGAACAAGTTCAAGAAAGAGAACTAACAGCTGAAGAGAAAGAGTTGGGCGATTTTATGGCAACAGTTTTAGCCGATACAGAAAATGTATGGCATCAAATTTTTCTGGAAAATAATTTTGGAAACTATAAAGAACCCAAAATGGTTCTGTTTACAGATGCTGTTCAAACCGCTTGTGGAGGAGCAAGTGCTGCTTCAGGGCCATTTTACTGTCCTGCAGATCAAAAAGTATATATGGACTTATCCTTTTTTGAAGAGCTAAAAACACGGTTTGGTGCAAAAGGAGGTGATTTTGCCACTGCTTATGTAACCGCCCATGAAATAGGACACCACGTACAAACACTTTTGGGTACTTCCCAAAAAGTAAGACAACTACAACAAAATAGTAACAACACCAAATCTAATCAACTTTCGGTTGCCATGGAATTACAAGCAGATTTTTATGCAGGTATTTGGGCACATTACAATAAAAAATATCTCGAAGAAGGAGATATTGATGAAGCACTTAGTGCTGCAAACGCTGTTGGTGATGATGCCATTCAAAGAAAAACGCAAGGCCAAGTGGTGCCAGACTCTTTTACACACGGCACTTCGCAACAGCGAAAGGAATGGTTTATGAAAGGATACACTTTAGGAGATATTAGCCTTCACGATACCTTTTCAGTACTAGTAGATTGACTTTTCTGCATTTAATTGCTAAAAAAAAATAGGTGATGCTTAATTTAAATTAGGGGTTTATTAACTCTTGATTAGTATGTATTCCTTTTATTTTCTTTATTTTTATGCTTTTAAAATAAGTTAGATGAATGCATACATAATAGATGGAATAAGAACTCCAATAGGTAGTTATCAAGGAGCACTTTCACCGGTAAGAACTGATGATTTGGCAGCCTTAGTCATAGCCGAAATAGTAAAAAAAAATCCTAATATTCCAAAAGATGCTTACGACGATGTCATTATAGGTTGCGCTAACCAAGCAGGCGAAGACAATCGAAACGTAGCAAGAATGGCATTACTTTTAGCAGGATTACCATATACAGTACCGGGAGAAACTGTAAACCGCCTTTGCAGCAGCGGTCTTTCAGCCATTATTCACGCTAACAGAGCAATAAAAGCTGGAGACGGCGATGTGTTTATAGCAGGCGGCGTGGAGCATATGACACGCGGGCCTTATGTGGTTGCTAAACCTTCCACCGCTTTTGGAACCGATGCCAAAATGTATGATTCCAGTTTTGGGTGGCGTTTTGTCAACCCAAAAATGCACGAAATGTACGGCACAGACGGCATGGGTGTAACTGCAGAAAACTTGGTGGAAAAATATAACATTTCGCGCGAAGACCAGGATGCGTTTGCATATAATTCCCAAATGAAAGCCACAAAAGCGCAACAAAATGGACGACTTGCAAAAGAAATTGTAACCGTGGAAATTCCTCAAAGGAAAAAAGACCCGGTACTTTTTTCAGAGGATGAATTTATAAAACCAACCACTACTTTAGACATTTTAGGTAAACTGCGTGGCGCATTTAAAAAAGATGGCAGTGTTACTGCCGGAAATTCTTCGGGATTAAACGACGGAGCAGCAGCAACAATTATCGCATCAGAAGCAGCAGTAAAAAAGTACGGATTAAAACCCTTGGCGAAAATTGTAAGTTCTGCAGTAGTTGGTGTAGAACCAAGAATCATGGGTATTGGTCCGGTGGAAGCGTCTAACAAAGCACTTCAAAAAGCCGGATTGACGATGGAAGATATGGATGTCATTGAATTAAACGAAGCCTTTGCCGCCCAATCGCTAGCGTGTATTCGCGAATGGGGACTGGCAGATGACGACCCAAGAATCAACCCTAACGGCGGTGCCATTGCCATCGGTCACCCACTAGGTGTCACCGGAGCTCGTCTTTGTTATTCCGCTGCATTAGAGTTATCTTTGACAGGCAAGAAATATGCGCTTGTTACGATGTGTATTGGAGTGGGGCAAGGGTATGCGGCGGTGATAGAGAGGGTAAACTAAAACTTCATTATTATCTTGGATTTAAATTTATATTTCCAGATTACCATTTAAGATAGCAAGTTTGATTTTTTTGTATTTGCTTTGTGATTAAATCAATACAATTAAATTATGTTGGAAAATATTTCAGAAGTATATAAAACAAAAGATACAATATTTCATTACACAACTTCTTTAACAGCATTAGAAAATATACTCTTTAAAAAGCAATTGAGGTTATCTCCTAGAAACATGTCTAATGACCCTTTAGAAAAAGCAAAAGAAAGTATTAGTGAGTCTATTGTTGCATTCCCTGAGGATATGGAAAGTTTAGAAGAGCAAACCAAAGGTGTTGTAGAAGAAATATTAGATTTGGTTAAAAATAAACAAGATAAAATTAGGCAAGTATGCTTTTGTATGAATTCTAAAAACATAAAGTCTATTGATGATTTAGGTTTTATGAGATCTAGGATGTGGGATCAATATGGTGATAAATATAAAGGAGTGTGTTTAGCGTTTTCAATAAAAGAGTTATTGAAAAACCAAAAAATAAAACTGAAGAATTTTGTGGGCTATAAGAAATTTAACGAATTCCCCACTCTTGAAATAGACTGTAATGATATTCTTGCCAAAGGGCCAAAAAAATATAAGAAAGATTTTATGAGAGATATAGATGCTTCTTTATTTTTTAAACATAAAGATTACAGAGATGAAAACGAATATCGACTATGCACTTATTCAGAGGATGGGTATGATTATATAAATTTTGAAAATAGCTTAAAAGGCATAATTGTATCTTTAGAACATATCAGTGAATTTACTTGGAAAATGCTCATTAATTATTCAAAACATCTGAAAGTGGATTTATTTTATGTTTCTTGGCGTAAACACTCAATTAGAATTGATCGTGAACTTCATTCCCCTAATTTTGAAATTATACCTTATTATAAATAGTTTTGAAAGATAAAAATGATTTAAATTTTATTTTAAAGCTATTGACTTTTATAAATATTATCTATATTTACAAAAAATAAATATAAAATGGCAACATTTACATCGTCACTACCGCAAGAACTTCTGGATCAGCTTGCAAAAACCGCAACGGAATTAAAAATCCCAAAAAATAAGCTTATCCAAAAAGCACTTCAACGTTATTTGATTCAAATTGAAAAAGCTCAATTTGCAAAATCATTTCAACGAGCTGCAAACGATCCTGAAATGTTGGAAATTGCTGAAGAGGGATTAGAAGAATGGTTTCAAATACTTGAAGAATTAGAAAAAGAATGAAACAAGGTGAAATCTGGAACGTGTACTTTGACCCTGTAAAAGGCAGTGAACAAAGCGGTAATAGACCGGCAGTTATAATTAGTGGGAATACAATGAACCAAAAATCAAATCTGGTGATTGTGTGTCCACTTACAACATCATTGCACTATTTTAAAGAGCATCCAATTATAGAGCCCAATGCAGAAAATGGTTTAAAAGAAACTTCTGAAATTTTGGTTTTTCAAGTAAGGACGCTATCAAAAGAGCGTTTTAAAAAAAAACTCGGTACTATTTCAAAGGCTACAATATCATCAATTCATGATACTTTATTCAAAATTTTAAAATATTAAAAACAAGATACCCGCCTTCGCGGGCATAATATATGAAAACACAACACTACATACTAGGCAACTGGACCGAAGGCAAAGGCGAAGGAATCCCTATACAGGACTCCATTACCGGTGAAGTTTTTACCAGCGTCACCACAGAAGGCCTCGATATTCCTTCCATCCTGCAATACGGCCGTGAAAAAGGAGATACCCTTCGCAAAATGACCTTTCAGGAACGAGGCAACATGATTAAAAAACTCGCCATGTACCTTAACAAAAAGAAAGCGCAGTTTTATGAATTGAGCTACAGAACAGGAGCCACTAAAATCGATAGTTGGATAGACATCGAGGGCGGATTTGGAAACCTGTTTGCCAATGCTTCTCTGAGGAAATTATTCCCCAACCAATCCTATCACGTGGAAGGCGAACCCATCGATTTATCCCGTGGCGGACGTTTTATGGCACATCATATTATGGTTCCCAAAGAAGGTGTTGCGGTACATATCAATGCTTTTAACTTTCCAGTTTGGGGAATGCTGGAAAAATGTGCCGTCAACTGGATGGCAGGAATGCCGGCCGTTGTATTACCGGCTCCGCAAACGGCTTACCTTACCGAAGCCGTAGTCAAAGAAATCATCGCCTCGGGAATTTTACCCGAAGGCAGCTTGCAACTTATTTCCGGAACGGCAAAAAATATACTCGATACCGTGCAGTCTCAGGATGTCGTGACTTTTACAGGTTCGGCCAAAATAGGTAGAATGCTGAAAGCACACCCACAACTTATTGAAGAATCCGTGCCATTCACTATGGAAGCAGATTCTCTGAATGCTTCTGTTCTTGGTGAAGACGCTGCTCCAGGCACACCTGAATTTGATTTGTTTATCAAAGAAGTACGCAACGAGATGACTGTGAAATGCGGACAAAAATGTACTGCCATTCGTCGTATCCTCGTTCCTGAAAAGTATATGGAAGACGTGCAAATTGCCATTGGAAAAGCCCTCGATAAAGTTACCGTTGGCGACCCGCGTTTAAAGGAAGTGCGTATGGGGTCACTGGTTAGCCACGCGCAACGCGAATCGGTTAAAAGGCAGGTGCAAAAGATTACTGAAACCGCACAAATCGTTTATGGAAGTTTTGATTCCTTTGAAGCTGTGGGAGCAGATGCCGAAAAAGGTTCTTTCCTTCGCCCAATAGTATTGCGTGAAGACCATCCTTTGAAAAACGATGCCGCTCACGTTACTGAAGCTTTCGGCCCGGTGAGTACGCTGATGCCTTATAACACTATTGAAGAAGCCATAAAAATATCCAAACTTGGTAAAGGTTCGTTGGTAAGTTCGATTTTTACTAACGATGATTCCATCGCCAAAAAATTCACCATAGGTGCCGCTTCCCATCACGGAAGAATATTATCCATCAATCGTGAAAGTGCCAAACAAAGCACCGGCCACGGTTCGCCCTTGCCAAGTTTGGTGCACGGAGGTCCCGGTCGCGCTGGTGGTGGCGAAGAAATGGGCGGAATGCGAGGTATCAAGCATTATATGCAACGCACCGCCATTCAAGGCTCGCCAACAACCCTCACGGAAATCACCGGCATCTACCAACCCAAAGCCGATTATAAAGAAGCAGAAAAGCATCCGTTCACCTATCACTGGGAAGACATCCAGCCGGGAATGTCGCTAAAAACACACAAAAGAACCCTCACCGATGGCGATATCGTCAATTTTGCTAATTTGACATGGGATCATTTTTATGCCCATACAGACATCACATCTCTTGACGGAAGTATTTTTGAACAGCGCACTGCCCACGGTTATTTTATCATTTCGGCAGCAGCAGGCTTATTTGTCTATCCCAATAAAGGTCCGGTAGCGGCCAATTATGGCTTGGAGGACATTCGGTTTTTGCGTCCCTTGTATCACAACGACACCATTTATGTGCGCCTTACGTGCAAACAAAAAGTGGATCGCGACCCCAAAGGAAAAGAACATCCTTCAGGCATTGTGAAATGGTATGTGGAAGTTTTTGATACCGAGGACGAAATGGTTGCTTTTGCCACGATTTTGACGATGGTTCAGAAAAAGCAGACGACTTTAGTCGAAATGACTTCAGAAAGCATCCCGTTTTACCTGAGCAAATTATCAGAATCAGTCAAGCCGAAATGGGGCACAATGACACCACAGCATATGGTGGAACATCTGGAGTTCAGTTACCGGATAGCATCCGGGGAATTGCAGAATTTTGATATCGCAACGCCCGAAGAATATTTGGAAAAAACCCAGGAAACCCTTTGGAATTATAAACCGATGCCAAAGGATTTTCAAATGCCCTTGATGCAAAAAGGAAAACTGGAACCGCTGGAGCACCCTGATTTGGAAACTGCAAAACAGAAAATGCTGAAAGCCCGTGAGGAATACCTGGAATATTTCAAAGAAAACCCGGATGCCTTGCATAAAAATGCTGTATTTGGCTATTTGAACAGGTATGAATGGTTTTTGTTGGAAAGAAAGCATTTGAATCATCACTTTAATCAATTTAATTTAATTTAAAACATTAACCCTCTCAAGGTTCAAAACTCTGAGAGGGTTTAACTATAACTATGACAGAACGACCCTACGTAAATCAAACCATCCACAACCACATCGCCACGATTGAATTTTTCCATCCGGCGCAAAATAGCCTGCCGGGTGATTTATTGGCACAATTAGCTGACAACATTACCAATGCAGGTCAAAATGGGGATGTGAAAGTCATCATCCTGCAAAGCGGTGGTGACCGTACTTTTTGTGCCGGAGCCAGTTTTAGCGAACTCATTTCCATCAATGATGAAAAAACCGGTGAAATCTTTTTTAGCGGCTTTGCCAATGTCATCAATGCGATGCGAAAGTGTCCTAAATTTATTATCGGCCGAGTGCAAGGTAAAACCGTAGGTGGAGGTGTAGGTCTTGCGTCAGCGGTGGATTATTGTATGGCTACTAAATTTGCATCCATCAAACTCAGCGAACTTAATTTGGGTATTGGTCCGTTTGTGGTAGGTCCTGCTGTGGAGCGTAAACTTAATTTAAGTGGCTTTTCGCAAATAGCTATTGATGCCAATAGTTTTTATGATGCCGAATGGGGAAGAAATAAAGGACTTTATATGCAAGTCTTTGAAGATATTTCGGCTTTAGATGAGGCTGTTCAAGCTTTCGCCGAAAACTTATGCCAATACAATCCCGAAGCCATGCAAGAAATGAAAAAAGTATTCTGGACTGGTACTGAAAACTGGGACGAACTGCTGAAAGAACGCGCTAAGATTAGCGGGAGATTGGTGTTGAGTGAGTTTACGAAGAAGAAGCTTGAGAGCTATAAGTAGTTATTAGTGGGTAGTGGTGAGAGGTGAGTAAAAATTTTAAAGTATGAAAAGTAAATATCATTTTAGTTTTGAAGATTTGATTGTTTATCAAAAAGCGATTGAGTTTGCTGAAATTGTAAACCAATTAATTCAAAAATTTCCAAAACATGAAATGTTTAATTTATACTCTCAATTTCAAAGAGCTGTTGATTCTATAGGTTATAACATTGCTGAAGGCTCATCGGGCTCAGCTGCCAATTTTAACAGGTATTTACAAATTGCTTGGGAGAGCACACATGAAAGTGTTTGTGCCTCCACAAAAGCAAGATTAAGAAACTATATTACCTTTGAAGAAGATGAGAAAAATAGAAAAAGATTAACAGAAATATCAAAAATGCTAACTTTATTGAAAAAGCATTTTATTTCGAAAATAAATAAAAAAGAATAATGAATAAAAACCCAACTCACCACTAACCACTATGATCTACTCATTCAAAGGCCATATACCCGTTATCCACGAAAGCAGTTTCGTACACCCATTAGCGGCGGTTACCGGTAACGTGATTATTGGTAAAAACTGCTACATCGGTCCGGGAGCAGCGATACGCGGGGATTGGGGTGAGATTATTTTGGAAGATGGTGTGAATGTACAGGAGAACTGTACCGTGCATATGTTTCCCGGAAAATCGATTGTGTTGCGGGAAAGTGCACACATTGGTCACGGAGCTATTATTCACGGTGCCAATATTGGAAGGAATGTTTTGGTGGGAATGAACACCGTGATTATGGACGATGCCGAAATTGGTGATGAATCAATTATTGGCGCCATGGCATTTGTAAAAGCGGAAACCGTGATTCCAAAGCGCAGTCTGGTAGTGGGAAATCCCGCAAAAGTGATTAAAGAAGTCAGTGATGAGATGATCGCTTGGAAAACTGCCGGAACAAGATTGTATCAGCAACTCCCGGCCGATTGTCACGAGAGTTTACGGGAGGTGGAGCCTTTGAGGGAAATTTCAGCGAATCGACCGAAACAGGAGGATTTTTATAAGACTTTGGAAGAGTATAGAAAAAAGAATAAAGAATAGAGATGTCAAAGACAGAATTTAAATTGCCCAAAATGGGAGAAAGCATCACAGAAGGCACCATCATCAACTGGATCGTCCAACCCGGCGAGTCCTTTGAAGAAGGCGATATTATCGTGGAAGTGGGTACAGATAAAGTAGATAACGAAGTCCCGGCGCCTTTTTCGGGAACACTCATCGAAACCAAATACAACGCTAAGGATGTGGTAAAAATCGGAGAGGTGATAGCTATTCTAAAGGCCTCTGAAGGTGCTTCAAAAAAAGCGGTTAAAAACAACAAAGAAGAAGAGCTCAAAACAGCTCCAACACCAAAGGAAGCTAATAAAGTTGCTCCAAAACAGTCCGGGACAGTTTTGTCAACCTACCAGGTGCCGGCGAACCGCACGAACAAGTTTTACTCCCCTTTGGTTGAAAAAATTGCTCGCGAACACCATATCAGTTATGAAGAGTTGGCGCGCATCCCTGCAACAGGCAAAGACGGTCGTTTGCAAAAAAGCGATGTGTTTAAATACATTGAAGAAGGTCGTCCTGCACAATTTGCGCAACCCATGGCAGAAGCAGGATACAGCATTCCGCAATTGAATTTAGACAAAGGAAAAGGAAAAATCGTAGAAATGGACCGCATGAGGCAAATGATAGCCGATCATATGGTGTATAGCAAACACACTTCGCCTCACGTTACTGCCTATGTAGAAGCTGATATGACCAATATGGTGAATTGGCGGAATGCCAATAAGGTGGCTTTTCAGAAAAAACATGGTGAGAAACTGACCTTTACCCCCTTGTTTGTAGAAGCTGTCGCGAAAGCAGTGAAAGATTTCCCAATGATTAATGTTTCGGTGGATGGTAGTAATATAATTGTAAAAGAACACATAAATATTGGGATGGCAACAGCACTGCCCAGTGGAAACCTGATTGTTCCGGTGGTTCGTGATGCCGACAAAAAAGATTTGCCGGCTTTAGCCAAAGAAATCAACGAACTGGCAGAAAAAGCCCGCACCAATAAATTAAAAGCAGACGACACCAAAGGAAGCACCTTTACCATCAGCAATGTGGGCACGTTTGGTAGCTTAATGGGGACACCCATTATCAACCAGCCGGAAGCAGCCATTTTAGCGACAGGCATCATCAAAAAACGCGCTGAGGTCATTGAAAAACCCGAAGGCGATACCATTGGGATAAGGCAAATGATGTATTTATCCCTGTCCTTTGACCACCGCATTGTGGATGGATTTTTGGGAGGTAGTTTCCTGAGAAGGATTGCTGATTATTTTGAACAGTTTGATACAACCAGAAAAATATGACAATTGTAGAAATGTTGTATTGCAACATTTCCACATAACCAAAAAACCATAATAATTGCAGATTTGTTGCATTGTAACATTTCCACATTGGGAACAATTAAATATTGTTTATGAATAAAAAATTCCAAAACAAATACAGAACAGAATCCATCAGGTTGTCCAATTGGGATTACAGAAACAATGCCGATTATTTCGTGACCATTTGCACAAAGGATAAAAAATGTTTTTTTGGAGAAATTAATAGGAATGCCAAGACCATACAAAAAACAATGAAATTGTCAAGAATCAGCAAATTTGCCCATGATTTTTGGATGGAAATACCAGATCATTTTCCATTTGTAAAATTAGATGCATTTGTTGTGATGCCAAATCATGTTCATGGGATAATCACCACTAATCATAATAGAAATGTTGCATGCAATATTTCCACAAATGATATTTCATCAGAAATAAAGGAACAAATGTCAAAAATATCCCCAAAAAAGGGTTCATTGTCATCTGTAATCAGATCCTATAAATCAGCAGTTACAAAACATGCAAGACAAATCGACACAAACTTTTCAGGGCAATCTCTTTATCACGACCATATTATACCCAATCCATTTGCATTACAACGAATTAGAAAATACATAAACAACAATCCTAATAATTGGGATGTTGATAGTCAATATCAAGTATAAATTGTTATACAATGAATAATATCACAAAAGAAACCTTCAAAAAAGCATTCAAAAACGTCTGCACCGCAAAGGCAATGGCAGAACTTTATGAAGAAAACTTCAAAGTGGTTTCCAAATATGTACACGCCACTTCCCGTGGTCACGAAGTCATTCAGACTGCATTAGGGATGCAACTTTTGCCTCAGGATTATGCGTATCCCTACTACCGGGATGACTCCATGTTACTTAGTTTTGGTTGTACGCCAAAAGATTTAATGCTGCAATTACTAGCAAAAAAAGACGATCCGTTTTCCGGCGGAAGGACTTACTATTCCCACCCCAGTTTGCGGGATGGCGACAAACCTAAAGTGCCCCATCAAAGTAGCGCCACTGGAATGCAGGCGATTCCGGCTACAGGAGCCGCGATGGGTTTTTGGTATAAGGAATCAGAAAATATTGCAGATGGGTCACAGACTGGAGCCGAAGCGCCAATTGTCGTCTGCTCCCTGGGAGACGCCTCCGTCACCGAAGGGGAAATTGCAGAAGCTTTTCAAATGGCGGCATTAAAGCAGTTGCCCATTTTATATCTGATCCAAGACAACGGCTGGGATATTTCTGCAAATGCTTCAGAAACCCGTTCACAGAATGCTTTTGAATACGCCAAAGGTTTCCACGGACTCGAAGCCATTTCCATTGATGGAACCAATTTTATAGAGAGTTATAACGCAGTGCAAAAAGTAATTGAAACCATCCGAAAAGAAAGAAGACCCTTTTTGGTTCATGCCAAAGTGCCGTTGTTGAATCACCATACATCGGGTGTGAGAATGGAATGGTACCGCGATGATTTGGAAGAGGCTCGTTCGCGAGATCCTTATCCTAAGATTAGAAAACAATTGTTGGAGAATGGTTTTGCTGAAGCGGAAATAAAAGAGATCGAGACATCCGCCTATGAGGAAGTTAAGAGGGATTATGAAGAAGCCATCAAAGCCGAAGACCCAAAACCCGAAGATTTATTTACACACGATTTTGCACCAACTCCAATTACCGAAGAAACCGGAACAAGAACCCCCGAAGGTGCTGAAAAAGTGGTGATGGTGGATTGTGCGCTATTTGGAATAGAAGAATTGATGACAAAACACAAAGAATGTTTATTGTATGGTCAAGATGTGGGCGGACGATTGGGAGGCGTTTTTCGTGAAGCGGCAACACTGGCACAAAAATTTGGCGACAACCGCATTTTCAACACACCCATTCAAGAAGCTTTTATTGTTGGTTCTACTGTAGGAATGAGTGCTGTAGGTTTAAAGCCTATAGTAGAAGTACAATTTGCTGATTATATCTGGCCTGGATTAAACCAACTGTTTACAGAGGTGAGTCGAAGCTGTTATTTATCCAACGGAAAATGGCCGGTATCGATGATACTTCGGGTACCCATTGGTGCTTATGGAAGTGGCGGACCCTATCATTCGTCATCGGTGGAAAGTATAGTGACAAACATCAGAGGAATAAAAATTGCCTACCCCAGTAATGGAGCCGATTTAAAAGGATTAATAAAAGCAGCCTATTACGACCCCAATCCAGTAGTGATTTTGGAACATAAAGGATTATATTGGAGTAAAGTGCCCGGAACCAAAGGAGCGACATCGGTGGAGCCTGCCGAAGACTATATTTTGCCCTTCGGAAAAGCGTGGTTGTTGCAGGAAATTTGGAAACAGGAAAATGTAGAAACCGCCACCATAGTTACTTACGGAATGGGCGTACATTGGGCTATGAATGCTACACAAGGAATGCGTGACCGCGTTGAAATTATAGATTTACGAACCCTATTTCCGTTAGACGAGGAGACCATTATGAAATCGGTTTATAAAACTGGAAAATGTTTGGTAGTAACAGAAGAACCTTCTAACAATAGTTTTGCCAGAGCGCTTGCAGGAAAAATTCAGGAGGAATGTTTTCAGTACCTGGATGCACCTGTGATGACCCTTGGGAGTGAAAATATGCCAGCTATTCCATTAAATACAATTTTAGAACAAACAATGATTCCTAGTACGGAAAAAGTTAAAGAAAAATTGGCAAGTCTGTTAAACTATTAATAATTAAAATCTTATATAGGTATTACAGGCTTATTTTGGCGTATCTTCACCCGAACAATTAATAACAATATCATGAAAAAAGTAATTTTTATAATGCTAATGGGTATCTTTTTATCCTTTTTGGTTACTTCTTGTAGAGAGAAGAAAGAAGAACCGGTATTAACAGAACAAGAGCAATTAATGCAAGAAATGAAAAATGATGGCGCAGACATTAAAGTAAAACAAGAAGGAGATGTTACCAAAATAAAAATGGAAACAGATGATAAGAAAGTGAAGATAAAAGAAGATGAAGATGGAAATTCTAAACTTAAAGTAACTGACAAAACGGATGATAATTAATTTTGTCTTAAATTTTAAAAAAACCGACCCTGAAAAGGGTCGGTTTTTTTTTTTAATATAAAAAACGCCACCAAGTTTTTTTAAAATTATTAAAGTATTTCAGTATATTAGATTTGATTTTTGGAGTAATAAATTAAAACCCAAAACGCACTAATTTATGAAAACCATAACTACTATTTTATTTCTTTCACTTTTTTTAAATTCCTTTGCCCAATGGGTTGAAAATACAGATGTTAATACGCTTGTTGTTGATTCCAGAGGTGAAGATATGCAGGCTATTGGAACTTCAGACGGGAAAACTTATGTGGTATTTTGGAAAGTGGTTCCGCCACCTCAAAACTATGAATTGCGAGTCCAATTACTGGGTGCTGATGGCACCAAAATATTTGGTTCTGACGGAATTTTAGTGAGTGATGCAATACCAATGAGCACTTTTACCGTGATTTGGTCTATTACTATTGATGAAGAAGACAATTTATACATAGGTGCTACCGGAACGCAAAACTTTGATGCTTTTGTTTTTAAGATGAATACTTTAGGTAACCATCTTTGGGGTACTCAGGGCGTCCAGATTGGTAATGGAAATGTAGTTAAAATTTTGCCGCTTTCTAGCGGCGAGGCTATCGTTTCTTGGTTTCCTGCACCTCAATCATTACTCCAAAAATTAGATGCAAATGGTAATACCCTATGGACAAGTCCAGTTCCGGTGGTAAATGGATCAAACTCCACCGTTCCTGCAGAAATGTTTGAAATGACTAATGGAGATTTTACGCTTGTTTTTCATAATGTACTCTCCGGAATTAATTCTTTCCTCTATGCACAACGTTATGATAATAGCGGTAATTCGGTATGGACAACACCAACACAAATGGCAAATAGAGCAACAGCTTTTAACAGAACCTATAATAAGGCACAAGATAGTGATGTTGTATATATGGGATATTTTGCTTCTGCAGGTGTTCGGTTTGATTCTTATTTGCAACGCCTAAATCCGGATGGAACATTGCCTTGGGGAATAAATGGATCAGATTTTGACATCAATGAAACCGATTATGAAATGGAAACCAGTATTGCTTTTGATGGAAGTTCTCCTAACATATGGTCAGTTTGTACCTATTCAGATACTTCCCAAAATTTGCGAGGTGAGTACATTCAAAAATTTGACAAAGAAACAGGTGCAAGATTATTTACTGATAATGCAAAACAAATATATGCTTTGTCTTCAAGCCCTAATGTACATGCCGGTAAGCTACAATTACAATCTAATAACCCCTTCTTTTTAATAAAAAGCGGCTTAGATAATGGCGTTTCTCCTGTGACACTTCTTGTAACTTTATTAAATCAAAATGGAGATTTTGCTTGGGAAAATGAAACAGAATTAATAGCAACTTTTCCGGCAAATAAAAGTAGAATACAGTTTACAAAACCAGTAAACCTCCAGAGCGTGGCTGTTTTTATTGAACAGAAAGCAACCGATACAGAACCAAAAATTTATGCTCAAAATTTTATAGATCAATTACTTTCTGTTTCAGAAATTGCCAAAAATAACATCTTTTTTAATAATCCTGTCAAGGAAATCCTTACCATAAATGGATTAGATGTTTTTCAAAGAATTACCATTTATGAAGTAACCGGCAAGTTAGTTTTAGATGTAGAAGTAAATAATTTAACCGAAATAAACATACCCACTTCCCTTTGGAAAAATGGCGTTTATTTTATGAAAATGGGAATGACTAGCGGACAAAAAAAACAGTTTAAACTTCTAAAATAAGGCTCTTATTATTTTATGAAAGGAATTTTTACTATTGGTTTGTTAGTTTTATCCAACGTATTTATGACACTTGCTTGGTATGGTCATTTAAAATTTGCCGAATGGAAATGGTTTAACAAACTTGGATTAATTGCAATTGTTTTTATTAGTTGGGGAATTGCTTTGTTTGAATATATTTTTCAAGTTCCTGCTAATAGGATAGGTTTTAAAGAAAACGGAGGACCTTTTAGTCTCATACAACTTAAGGTACTTCAGGAAGTAATTACCCTCATTGTTTTTGTCATCTTCTCTTTAATTGCTTTTAAAAATGAAACCTTGCGTTGGAATCATGCCATTGGTTTTATTTTTTTAGTATTGGCTGTGTATTTTATTTTTAAGAAATAGTTTCTCAATTTATTATTTAAAACAATTCTAAATAACTATATTTGCCTAGCAATAAAAATTATTTAGAAATGTTAAAATATATCCTTATTATGTTTGGTGTTTTGCTACTTTTTTCTTGTAAAAGTGAAGCAAAAAAAGAAGTATCAAATGAAGTGAACGTTTATACACACCGTCATTACGAGTCAGACCAAAAGCTGTTTAATCTCTTTGAGGAAAAAACCGGCATTAAAGTAAATGTCATTAATGCCAGCGCCGATGAATTGATACAAAAAATGACTTTAGAGGGGGCTAATTCTCCAGCAGATGTATTAATAACCGTAGATGCAGGAAGACTACATCGTGCTAAAGAAAATAATTTATTGCAACCTATTAATTCTGAAAAATTAAATGAGATAATACCTTTCTATCTTAAAGACAAAGAAAACTATTGGTTTGGAGTTACAAAACGTGCAAGGATTATTGTCTATGCAAAAGATAGAGTTACCCCAGAAGAGCTTAGCACCTATGAAGATTTGGCAACAGAAAAGTGGAACAAAAGAGTCATTGTTCGTTCCTCCGGAAACATTTACAACCAATCTTTAATGGCTTCTATCCTTGTAAACCACGACGAAGCATTTGCTAAAGAATGGTCTGCCGGTATTGTGAAAAATATGGCTCGTTCGCCAAAAGGAAATGATCGTGACCAAGTAAAAGCTATTTTTGCCGGAGAAGGAGATGTAACCATAATAAACACTTATTACTTAGGAAATATGCTTGACTCCGATGATTCTGAAGAAGTGAAAGCTGCTAATGGTGTAGGCATTTTTTTTCCAAACCAAGAAAGCACCGGAGCACACATAAACGTTAGCGGGGCAGGGGTTGCAAAGTATGCTCCTAACAAAGAAAATGCCATTCGGTTTATTGAATTTTTAGTTTCTGAAGAAGCACAAAAAATATTTGCGTTATCCAATCACGAATACCCTGTAAATAAAAAGGTGCCCATGTCAGAAACGCTTAAATCTTGGGGAGTGTTTAAAGAAGATACATTAAACCTATCCCTCTTGGGTGAAAATAATAAAAAAGCAGTAATTCTATTGGATGAAACAGGTTGGAAGTAGTACTATTTTTTCATTTAAAAACAGGCTATTCCGTCTAAAAAGAGATAGCAACAGGTGGTCGATTATCACTCTTGTTGTGGTTTTTTTAATTGCGTTGCCCGTTTTTTCTATTGCAGTAAAACTCTTTGATGGCCCTGGCGAAACCTGGTCGCATATTGTAGAACATTTACTGTTTCAATATGTATCCAATTCCTTTTACCTTTTAATAGTTTGCAGTATTTTAGTACTACTTTTTGGAGTTACTTCAGCCTGGTTAATTTCTAGATTTGAATTTCCATTTCGGAAGCAATTAGAGTGGTTGCTTATTCTTCCTCTTGCAATTCCTTCTTATATTGTAGCCTATGCCTATGCGGGAATTTTTGATTATGGTGGAACTTTGGAGCTCATTCAACGCTTTTTTGGGTTACAATTTACACGAATAGATATTATGAATCGTTTTGGACTTGCATTTGTGTTGAGTGTTTCTCTTTTCCCTTATGTGTATGTAAGCTCAAGAGCTTTCTTTTTAAATCAAGCAAATAACCTCTTAGAAGCTTCTAGAGTTTTAGGAGTAAAAGAATGGCATTCTTTTTTTAAACTTATATTACCTCTAGCTCGACCCGCAATAATTGCAGGACTAATTTTAGTTTTAATGGAAGTGTTAAATGATTATGGAGCGGCAACTTATTTTGGTGTTAGCACATTTACAACCGGTATATTTCGCTCTTGGTTTTCTTTAGAAGAACCCGAAACTGCCATTTACCTTTCCGCGTTATTAGTCTTGCTTGTTTTTGCACTTATACTTTTTGAAAAATGGCAGCGTCGCCATATTCGGTTTGCAAATACTAAAAGTGGTAATCAACGAATTTATAGAAAAAAAGTAAGTAAAAAAATGCAACTGCTAATCCTTGTTGTTGTTTCTTTTCCTGTACTATTTGGGTTTTTACTGCCACTAGTACAGCTTTTCTACTGGGGATTTTTGACCTACAAAGCAGTTTTTGAATATCAATTTTTACTACTTTCCTTACAAACTTTTGGCATTGCTTTTATTACGGCAACCTTTACGGTTATTTTTGCAACTCTCCTTATTTTTTCAGCTAAATGGAACAAAATAGGAGTGATTAAAAACATTTCAAGATTAGGAGTTTTAGGATATGCCATCCCAGGAGCGGTAGTTGCAATTGGTGTAATGATACCTATTTTATTTATTGACAAGTGGCTAATAGGAGTCTTAAACACTCTTTTTTCTTATTCTTCCGGTTTTCTAATTCATGGCACTTTAATTGCCTTAGTATATGCCTATGTCATTCGGTTTTTGGCAGTAGCTTATAATCCTATTGAATCCACTACATTAAAAGTGAGCGACACCATACCGGATGCTTCAAAAACCTTAGGTGTTGGAAATTTTAAAACCTTTTTTAAAATAGAATTTCCACTTATTAAAACCGGTATTTTAAGTGCTTTTATTTTGGTTTTTATAGACGTATTAAAAGAATTACCTTTGACACTGATTTTGAAACCATTTCATATCAATACTCTAGCCGTTAAAGCATTTGAATATGCCAGTGACGAACGCGTGATGGAAGCTGCAATACCATCCTTATTTATTATCTTTACTGCAATGATTCCTGTACTGTTTCTTAATCGGCTACTAGCAAAAAAAATAAAATGATGTTACAAATAGAATCACTTTCTAAAAGTTTTGATAAAGGAAAAACCTTCGCATTAAAAGATGTTTCTTTTAGCCTAAAAGAAGGCGATGTATATGCCATAGTGGGAGAGAGTGGAAGCGGAAAAACAACCCTAATTCGATTAATTGCAGGTTTAGAAACTCCAGATAGTGGTTTTATTGAACTTAACGGAATACAGGTTTCTTCCATAAAAAAAATGGTTTCTCCCGAAAAACGAAAAATAGGTTTGGTGTTTCAAGAATATGCGCTTTTTCCTCATTTAACGTTGCTAGATAATATTCTTTATGGTATTTCTAAATTAAAAAACAAAAAAGAACGAGCTCAAGAGGTTTTAGAGTTGGTTGGACTTGCCAAAATAAAAGACAGATATCCACACCAACTTTCCGGAGGACAACAACAAAGAGTAGCCTTAGCAAGAGCATTAGCACCAAAACCATCTTTATTGATTTTAGATGAACCTTTCAGCAATCTAGATGCGATGCTTCGTGCACAACTGCGAAGTGAAGTATTTGAAATTATTAAAAAAACAGGGGTTACTGCTATTTTTGTAACGCACGATACCCAAGATGCACTTTCTGTTGCCGATGAAATATTGATTCTTCAGGACGGTAAACTAGTACAAAAAGACCAAGCGGCAAATTTATACACCAAACCCTCATCGGTGTATGTGGCTTCCCTTTTTGGAAACACGATTCAGTTGAGTAAAGAATTGCAATCTGTGTTTGAATGTCCATTAAAAATAGATTGTTGTCATGCCATTAGAAATGAAAATTTTGCAATAAATGACGAATGCGAATACATAACGCATGCTACCGTTTTAAAGAAAACCTTTTTAGGAAACGATACCCAACTGCTACTAAAATTAGATAATGGAGAGCATTTAACGGTTATTACAAAACACCGAAATATTGCCGATAGGATTACTATTGGATTTAATTCAAAAGATGTTTTAGAGTTTAAGGAATAAAAAAATCCCAAACCTTTAGGAATGGGATTTTATAGATAAAAGCGAATGCCTCTTATTTATTTTCCGGAGGATATTTTTCTAAAATTTTTGCCACGATTTCTTTAATTCGGATTTCTTTTTTCTCCATATCTCTAACAATTGGTGCAGTGCCCATTCCCTGCCATACCAATTCATTCGTTTTTGCATCAATAATATCTATGTATAAAGTGCCTTCGGTAGTGGTGGAAACGTTTGAACCTCCATAACCTATTCCCCAAGGACTTCCCCATCCCCAACCCCAAGGACTTCCCCATCCATAGTAGTTTTGGTACACATCAACACGCTCTTTTGCTTTGGTAAAAATACTAATAAGCATCGTTGGGTTTTCTGATTTTTGAAAGCCTTTGGCACTCATTTCAGCATCTATGGCTCGTAGAATTCTTTTTTTATCTAAATCAGAAATTTCAGCTTTATCAATTCCAGGCTTAAAAAACGCATAGGAGGTGTAGTTATTAAAATTTACATTGGTATCATAGTCTGATGCCACGCGCACACTGCTGCAAGAGGCAAACAGTACTAACGCAAAAACGGGAAAAAGTAGAGTTTTCATATTGTTTTTTTTGGGCGTTCGGGCGGGCTTTTTGCTTTTACTCCTCAAAATGCTTGTTTCGCAAAAGCTTCACAAACATTTCTGCGGGGTAACCGCTGCAATCCCTAACGCAAATTAATCATTAAATAAATTTTCGTCAACTATATTTGGCAGAGTGACTTTTAAATTGGTATTTGCTTTCATTGCTCTTTGAATGGCAAAAATTGCCTCGTCATTTCGAGCCCAACTTCTTCTGGCAATTCCGTTGTTTACATCCCAAAAAAGCATCGATTTTAATCGTCGTTCTGCCTCCTTAGAACCATCAAGAACCATACCAAATCCGCCATTAATAACTTCACCCCAACCCACGCCACCACCGTTATGAATGCTAACCCAGGTAGCTCCTCTGAAGCTGTCGCCAATTACATTTTGTATTGCCATATCTGCCGTAAATCGGCTTCCGTCGTATATGTTAGAGGTTTCTCGATATGGAGAATCTGTGCCCGAAACATCATGGTGGTCGCGGCCTAAAATCACTATGCCAATTTCTTTTTTGGCAATGGCATGGTTAAACGCTTCGGCTATTTTTACTCTTCCTTCCGCATCGGCATAAAGTATTCTAGCTTGTGAGCCAACCACTAATTTATTTTTCTGCGCGCCTTTAATCCAAGAGATGTTATCCTGCATTTGTTGTTGAATTTCAAAAGGAGAACTTTTTATAAGCTCTTCTAATACATGGCATGCTATAGCATCTGTTTTTGTGAGGTCTTCCGACTTTCCGGAAGCACAAACCCAACGAAATGGTCCAAAACCATAGTCAAAACACATAGGACCCATAATGTCTTGTACATAAGAAGGATATTTAAATTCTTGAGGTTTCAGTGGGTTTTTGTTTTCCGTGCTTAACACATCAGCACCTGCACGGGAAGCTTCTAATAAAAATGCATTTCCATAATCAAAAAAGTAAGTTCCTTTTGCAGTGTGTTTGTTAATGGCATTTGCTTGTCGGCGTAAACTTTCTTGTACTTTTTCTTTAAAAAGTTTTGGTTGCTTTGCCATCATTTCATTAGATTTTTCATAAGAAATTCCAGCAGGATAATAACCACCTGCCCAAGGATTGTGCAGGGATGTTTGGTCGCTACCTAAATCGACGTGGATATTTTCGGCATCAAATTTTTCCCAAACATCCACAATATTGCCATCATAAGCAATGGAAACGGTTTCTTGTTTGGCTTTTGCGGTTTTTACACGTTGGGTAAGTACTTCTAAATCTGAAATTACTTCATCCACCCAACCTTGGGAATGTCTGGTGTGGGTTGCTTTTTTATTTACTTCGGCACAAACAGTAATGCAACCTGCAATGTTTCCAGCTTTTGGCTGAGCGCCACTCATTCCGCCTAGACCTGAGGTAACAAACAGACCGCCTATAGGTGATTTTTTTATTTTTCGAAAACCATTTAATACTGTAATAGTTGTGCCATGAACGATTCCTTGAGGACCGATGTACATATAACTACCTGCAGTCATTTGTCCGTATTGTGAAACACCTAAAGCATTCATTTTTTCCCAATCATCAGATTTAGAGTAATTAGGAATTACCATGCCATTAGTAACTACTACGCGTGGTGCTTCTTTGTGAGAGGGAAATAAACCCATAGGATGGCCACTGTACATGACTAAGGTTTGCTCATTAGTCATTTCGCTAAGATATTGCATGGTTAAAAGATATTGTGCCCAGTTTTGAAAAACGGCTCCATTGCCGCCATACGTAATCAATTCATGTGGATGCTGTGCTACATTTTCATCTAGATTGTTTTGAATCATAAGCATAATGGCTTTTGCTTGATCACTTTTTCCGGGATATTGGTTTAAAGGACGTGCATATATTTTATAATTCGGACGAAATCGATACATATAAATACGTCCAAATTTTACTAGTTCGTCTTTAAATTCGGGTAAAAGTGTGGCGTGATGTTTTGGTTCAAAATAGCGTAATGCATTGCGTAATGCGAGTTTGGTTTCTTCGTTAGAAAGTATTTCTTTGCGTTTTGGTGCATGGTTAATATTGGGCTCATAAGGTTTTACTCTTGGTAAAATTAAAGGAATACCTTCAGAAATACCTTTAGCAAATTCAGTTGGTAAAGTATTGGCAGCAATCATTTTTCTTTTAATTTTGAATAGGTGAAAAAATGTAGAATTTCTGTGAAATTACCTATATTACACAAAGTTAAAAAACCAATGCGATAAAGCGTGTGATATTATGAAAAAGTGCATTTAAATTTTACTGAAAAAACGTATATTAAAGAATTCAAATTTTTTTTTCATGTCTAGAAATAGAATATTAATTATATTTGCCCATCCACTTTTTGAAAAGTCCCACGCACACAAAGCCTTAGTGAGTCATATTCCGGCATCGGAATATATAACGTTTCGCGATTTATATGAATTGTATCCTGAGTTTAATATTAATGTTAAAAAGGAGCAAGAATTTTTAGAACAACACGATATTATTATTTTACAACATCCCATGTATTGGTATAGTTGCCCTCCCATATTGAAACAGTGGATTGATTTGGTGTTAGAATACAATTGGGCTTATGGAACTAAAGGGAATGCTTTGCAAGGGAAATTTCTTTTTCAAACCATTACTACTGGCGGAAAAAAAGAAAATTACAGCTCTAAAGGGAAAGATAGGTTTACCATTTATGAGCTTTTAGAGCCTTTTAATCAAACTGCACAGGTGTGTAAAATGATTTATTTACCTCCTTATGTTATACATGGTACCCACGAAATGGTAGAGAAAGATTATGAAAACGCAGCCAAAGAGTACAATGCCGTCTTAACTTTTTTAATTCATAACGAACTGCCTGTAAAAGGCATTTTAGACCAAACTTATTTAAATGATTGGTTTCAATCACAAAAACAATCCTAATTTATGGAGACTAATTTTTTACTAGAAGCTATAATTTATCTATCTGCAGCAGTAATTTGTGTGCCTATTGCAAAACGATTTGGATTAAGCTCTATACTAGGCTATCTTTTTGCAGGAATTGTTATTGGACCTTCCCTTTTTGGTTTTATTGGAGAAAAGGGGCAAGATATCATGCATTTTGCTGAATTTGGTGTGGTAATGATGTTATTTCTTATTGGGCTAGAGTTAGACCCTCAAAAGTTTTGGAAAATGCGAAAGTTCATTTTAGGCATGGGCTCCCTGCAAGTAATTGGCACAGCAGTTGTTCTATTTTATGGCATGCAATTTTTATTAGGTTGGAATTGGCAAATATCTCTAACGATTGCTTTGGCTTTGGCACTTTCTTCCACAGCAATTGTTTTACAAACCCTAAAAGAAAAAGGAAATTCAAAAACCAAAGTAGGGCGTTCTTCCTTTGCTGTACTTTTATTTCAGGATATAGCAGTAATTCCTATTCTTGCTATTATTCCACTTTTAGCCACCGATTATTCTATAGCCCAGAATGAAGAGTTAAACCAATCTATTATTACCGATTTTCCGGCTTGGGTGCAGACGTTGGTGGTAATTGGAACAATAACGGCTGTTTATTTTGCAGGCAAATATATTCTGGTTCCTCTGCTTCGCATCATAGCAAAAACCAGATTACAGGAACTTTTTACAGCTTCTGCATTGCTTGTTGTTGTTGGGGTTTCTTACATAATGGAACTTGTAGGACTAAGTCCAGCTTTAGGAGCATTTATGGCAGGAGTGGTTTTGGCAAATTCTGAGTTTCGACACGAACTTGAGGGCGATATTGCGCCATTCAAAGGTTTGTTGCTAGGCTTGTTTTTTATTGGTGTTGGTGCCTCTATCAACTTTTTGTTGATTATTGAAAATCCAATATTCATATTGATATTTGTACTTGTACTTACCATGTTAAAGTTTTTAATTCTTTATGGTGTAGGGTATGTTTATAAAAATAATATCGATCAAAATTTGCAATTTTCAATTGGATTAAGCCAGGCGGGGGAGTTTGGATTTGTAATCATGAGTTTTTCTATGGCACTTCATATTGTTCCTAGTAATTTGGCTAATAAAGTGCTAGCCATTATTGCGTTAAGTATGTTATTAACCCCATTTTTAACCCTTATAAATGAGCGTTTCATTTTGCCAAATGTAGGAGTTAAAAGAAAACATGAAAAGCCCGATGTTCCTGTAATAGACGAACAAAACGAAATAATTATTGCAGGCTTTGGTCATTTTGGAAGTACTATAGGTCGATTACTTCGTGCAAATAAATTAAATATTACTGTATTAGACCACGATTCAGATAGGGTAGAACTATTAAGAAAAATGGGATTTAAAGTATATTATGGTGATGCTACCCGGGTGGAATTACTCAAAGCTGCTGGGGCAGAAAACGCCAAACTTTTTATAGCAGCTATAGATAATCCACAAACCAATTTAAAATTAGTGGAATTGGTGCGAAAGAATTTTCCAAGCCTAAAAGTGCTTGCACGTGCAAGAAACAGAATAGATGCTTATGAATTAATTGATCAAGGTGTAGATAATTTTTATAGAGAAACACTTTACACTGCCGTGCACATGGGAGTAGATGCTTTAGTGCAAATGGGATATCGAAAATATACAGCCACTAGACAAGGACAACAATTTATTCGTTATGATGAAGAAACTACCCTAAAGCTTGCAAAAAAACGTCACGATAAAATGGCTTATTTAGTTACTGTTCAAGAGGAAGTAGAATTACAAGAGGAGCTTTTAAAACAAGATTTGTATGCCCAAAATGAAGGGAATGACCATGCTTGGGAAAGTGAGTTTTTAAAGAAAGACAGTCAGGAAGAAAGAGATGTAAGGTTTTGAGCAGTTATTTATAAGACTTAAGATTACAAGACTTAAGACGTATGAATAAAAATAAACAGCGAACAAGGAACACCGAACTTGACGACTTAAGACTTATTTATGACAATATTATTTTAAGTTCTATATCAAGTTACTTTCTTTTTGCACCTAATTTTTTATCGTATCCATACGGGCAATGACGACAACCACTTTGGCAGCAAGTTCCTCGTTTTAAGTGGTATTGTTCTGTGAAACATTTATAGCCTTCGGGAGTAAGATAGTAATCGCCATCGCCAAGAAGTTTGGGTAAGGCTTTATTATCTTTGTTTTTAATGGTTTCAAGAGACGGTTCTTCATTTAAAGATGGAGCTTCTTTTTTTAAAAGTATTTTTTCCGAAACCTCCGAAAGATTTTTTTTATTCCTATTTTTTCTAGATATATTCACTTTACAAAAGTACTAAATACCTACTAAGTTGAAGCACGTTATTGTATTAGGTTTTTTATTTTCTAAACGTTTTTCCGGAATTACGCTTTGGCCGTTTATTTTAATAAAACAGGCTGCATTAAAAAAAAATGTTGTTTTTATTAACCATGAACGCATCCATTTACGGCAGCAGGTGGAGATGTTGGTTGTACTATTTTATGTATGGTATGGCATAGAGTATTTGTTGCGGCTAGTGCAATTTAAAAACAAACATATAGCTTATAAAAACATCAGTTTTGAGCGAGAAGCTTACATGAATGAAAACCGATTAGAATATCTACAAAAACGTACCTTTTGGGCTTTCCTTACCTATTTAAGAACAAAAAACCGCCCCTAGCAGGGGGCGGTAGGTAGTAATAGCTATTTATTAACCAATTCTAAATTTCTAATTACTAAGCGCAATGTACTGAAATATTTTAATATAAATCTTACAAATGTTAAAATATTAAGGTTATAATTCGCTTTTTGCCGTTAAACTGTTATGCTTGAATAGTTATTTGTTCTTTAAATATAAAGGGTTAAGCAGCTATAGATACCTCTTGCTTCTAAAAAATAAAAGTTTACTCAATTTTTTTGAATAAACTTTTATTTGTATAGGGGAAGTGAGATTTATTTTAGCTTTATAATGTTTGAATCGAACTATTTTTTATGAAAATTATAGGCGGTTATTTGCGCCATTTAATAAAAAGAGTTATAGAAGGATCGTTTACATCATTTCCCACGTTTGTTGCAAAAACGTTTACGAAATCGCCAGCATTAAAATTGATATTTGTAGTAGTGTTTGTGTAGACGTTTGAAATTAAATTAAAAGCAAAAAGGGATGTTGTATTCCCATTTTTTCTAATTTCAAATCCTTTGTTTGCATCACCACCCGAAGATTGAGCCGTTATAGCCATAATAGTACCATTGAAAGGCATTTTTAATCCAGACATTCGAGTTCTAATATTTTCAAAGCGAAGATATTCATTAGTAGTTGTTCCATTATTTGTAAAACTTAAGGTAATAGTTTCAGCACTCAGCCATTTATTTCTGGTCAAGTCAAACATATATAAAGTGTTGTCCATAAACATCATTTGTCCATTTGCGGTTCCGGCAGGCACGGAAGCACTTGGCACAATTTCTAGTGGAGGAATTGTTTCGCCGGTGGCATCAATTTCAAGCTTTGCTGTTGGCGCTACTGTTCCAATACCTACACTTCCTAATCGGAAAGCCGAGTTGCTTCCTGTTCCATTTGCACCAACCACTAGGGTTGGACCACCATTAAGATTATCCGGTTTTCCAAATTGAAATTCAGTGGTGTTTGTTGCTATTTTTTTGCTACCTGGTCTCGTTTCAAAACGGATATTACTGATAATGGGTGATGCTGACGCACCTGTTTTAAATAAAAAATCTACCAAAAAAGCGGAAGCGTCTATGGTTTCAAAAACAGCTCCATTTTCGCCATTTCTATTTCTTAGTCTAAGGGTGGAAGATCCAAATACATCGCCATCTTGGCGCAATACTAATTCAGTATTTGCTTTTAGGGTGCCTGAAGTGGCATTACCAACAGATATATCTCCGGCAGTTCCTGTTATTGGGCTTATGGCATTGTTTATAACCATTCTTTCGGTATTGTTGGTTTTAAAAACAAGATTACTCGCATTTGTGGTACCTAGAAAATCTGTAGGCGAATTATCACCATTCCCGGTAACGGACCAGTCTTTGGTAACAGTGCCTCCTGTGGCAACTTTTACCCACATGGTACCATCCCAGAAGTAAAATCCCGGGGTAACGATATTAGGGGAGGTGCCTGCGGTTGCTGTATTGTATACCATCATTCCTTCAACGGCTGCCGGAGTTATTGGTAATTGGCTATTTGTTGCAGTAAGCGCAACTCTTGGAATTAAAATTCCTTTGTCTGGGCTGTTAATATCTAAAATAGAACCAGCATCCGGTGTAGTAGTGCCAATGCCAACTTGTGCGTAGGTAAAAAGGGTTCCAAAAAGGAAAATACTTAGGATAGTTTTTGTAAGCATGGTAAAGTTTTATTGAATAGGGGCTGTAAAAGAACGATACTAAATAGTAATAAAAAAACGAATTGCCAATTAATCGTTAAAATTGTAGATAAAATCGATAAAGTGTGATTAAAATCTTTTAAGTATTTGTTAATTGTAGGATTTATGAACAAAAAACAATCCAAGACAAGAGCCTTGGATTGTTTTAGACAAGAGGAAGAATTCTTTTTATTGATTTGAGGTTGAAAGTGTAGGTTTTTCTACTTGTTCTAATTTTTCTTCTTTTATGGTTTGAGCTACCGCAGCGGTTTCTTGTATTTTTTCTGGTGCATTCGGGAAGCGTAACGATTGATATACAGTTCTTTCACCATTTACCATTTCATCGGCTCGGTTAGCAACAATATGCCAAGAAAAGGGCACGTTTGCATTCCCGTTTTGTAATTCTTTTACGGTAAAACTGTTTGCTGATTTGTTGGTTACATACACCCCATTACAATCGCCTTCTAACTGAATAAAAACTTTTAATGGTTTTTCGTTAGAAACATGGATATTTTTAGAAAAAATGGGGTCAATTGTTATGGTAGCAGTTCCATTTACTAGTTGTCCGGTGCCATAATCTTCAAAAAACACTTCAGGAGCTTCTGAGGCAAACATTGTTTTTTTCTCATTCGTATTTAAACCCTCAATTATTGTTGAAACCGTTCCGTTGCCAATTATTTTGTAGTTTGTTCCGTTTCTTCTGGAACCAGCGTAGGCAAAACTACCGGAAGAATTGCCACCGCTATAAAAATAGCCGCCGTAGTAGGTGTTGTGAGTGCCTCCACTTGGAATATTTACATTTGGCTGGTATCCGGCAAGGCGTGCTTGCGGATCGTTGGCATCAGCAGTTATTGCATTGCCTGTATAGTTGGACTGAAATCTTGCTGCTTCCGTACTAGCGGAGGGAGTGTCGTTTATAGGTCTTTCTGTTATAACATACAAACCTAGGTCTGTTGCATTAGCGTTTACCGCTACATTGAGTATTTCATTAGAACTAATGGAAGTGGTGCTTCCGGAAACCGCTCTAATCCCTATATTTGATTTAGTGCTTACAAGTTTGTCGGTTATAGCTAAAACACCATTAGCACCTTCATTTCCTGTTCCCCATCCAACAGTACCTGCAGTTAGAAATGCACCTCCTGTAAAAGCAGTTTGTCCATAAACGCCATGATTGTTTGTTGAAAAACCTGTAGTTCCTATACTATTTGTAGAAAATCCAAGTACACCATATCCGGATACACTTTCTCCCCGAACCCCATTTCCGTTAAAAGAATTACTACCAAAAATAGAGGCAGTATTACCACTCAGGCCATAAATTCCAAAGGTGTTACTTCCGGAATCTACAGTTAACCCTACGTTATTGAATGACCCGTGATTTATGCCAACATTGCCGGCAGATACCACATTTATTCTTGCGGTATTATTTGTTTTTACTACAAAATTAGTAGCATCTGTAGTTCCAATAAAGTTAATAGCACTGTTTGTGCCGGAATTACCTAATAAGGACCAGTCTCTACCTCCCGTACCATCCATTGCAATCCATTCTAATCCATTCCAGTGGTAAAATCCGGGGGAAACATTATTTGGAGCTACACCAGCTGTGTTGGTATTATATACTAACAAACCTGTTGCAGGAGTTGTTATAGGTGCTGCTGTATTTCTACTTGTTAAAAGCACGCGATTAATTAGTAAACCTCTATTGTCACTCACAAGTTCAAGAGAAGAACTAGTGTTAGGAGAATTAGTGCCAAGACCTATGTTGTCTGTTATTCCATTAACAAAAAAGGTATTAGGTTCATTATCGGTTTCTATTCTGAAGTGCATTACATCAGAAGTTGGGTTGATGCTAAATTCTCTAATAGCACTGTTGGCATTAATATTAAAAAAGTCTGTAGCGTCTGCAGATAAGGTCATTTGGTTAGAGCCAGCTCTCCAAAAACCCATATTGTTTTCAACTTCCCAAGAGTAAAAAGGTTTTGCTCTTGTTCCATCTGCTAGTGCAAAGACTTGGTTTTGGTTTCCAGGAATTTTAAAACGTGGTGTATTATTGGTTCTAAATTCAATATCTCTACTGTTTAGAGTACCTAAAAAATTAGTGCCATTTATAATATCATCATTACCGGTAATTTTCCAATCGAAATCTTCGTCTTGGATGCGTACCCATTTAGTACCATCCCAATAGTAGAAACCTTCTGTTACAGCAGTATTGCCTGCGCCTGCAGTAGCGGTATTAAATACCAATAAACCTGTTGTAGCTGCGGGGGTAATGGTGGCAATATCATTAGTACCTGTTAATGAAACTCTCGGTATGAGAATACCTTTGTCTGAACTTTCAATATCAAGTAAAGATCCTGAAGCAGGATTTATGGTGCCTATACCCACTTGGGCATTAGAAATTGTTGTTACAAAAATTAATAAGAGCATACCAAGTACCACTCTCGAGGTAGTTTTTGATTTCATAGTTATTTGATTTAGGGACTACTAAAGTATATTATTCCAACTTTTCCACCAAATAAAAATCGGTTAAAATGTAGAAAAAAAGGATTAAACGCAAATATATGTAGCTTAAAAAGTAGGAATTTAATTAAATAAAAACAGGCGTTTACTTGTAAACGCCTGTTTTTATTGATAAATTCAGAATTATATTTCTTATTTATTCTCTATAATTAATCTTTTAATTATTTTTTCTTTTTCTGCAAAAATGTTTACCCAATACACACCATTAGCCAATTTTGATACGTCAAATTGTAAGTTATTTCCTTCATAACTAATAAGATGAGTAGAAATAGATCTTCCTCTGATGTCAAAAAGTTCGAGTTTTGTAAGTGTCAAATTTCCATTATACTGAATCCTGAAGAAATTATTCGCTGGACTCGGATATATTATGACATCTTCTTCGTATAAAACAGAATCGATTGTAGACAGAATTACATCTACTTCAATTACAAACGTACATTCGCTAATGTTTCCAGCATCATCAGTTGCAATAAGGGTTATGGTGTTAATACTTCCTTCAGTGAAGATAGTTCCTGCAGCCGGACTTTGAAAAATCATCGGACTAATTGTACAATTGTCAAATACAATGGCATTTGATGTAACATCAGGAAGTATGAAGTTGCCATTTTCATCAGGAATTACAAGCATATTTTCTGGACAAATAATTTCTGGAGCAATAACATCTATTACAGTAACATTAAAGGAAGTAGACGAAGCATTACCAGAAGTGTCTGTTGCTGTAATGGTAACTAGTATGCTTCCACTGAATACAGTTCCTGGATTTGGAAACTGTGTAATTAATGGTGAAGCATCACAATTATCCAATACATTTGCTAAAAAGGTATAATCCGGGAGATTTGCTTCGCAGTTTGTATTACTTACAACGGTTCTGTCTGCTATTCCATCAATTGTTGGATTGATTACATCCAGCACCACCACATCAAAAGAAGTAGAGCTGAAATTCCCCGAAGCATCGGTAACGGTAACCGTAACCGAAGTTGTGCCACTAAACACAGTACCCGCAGCAGGCGATTGAGAAACCACCGGAGTAGCATCACAATTGTCACTAACAATGGCTAAAGAAGAATAATCACCTACCAAACCTTGACAAGCAGCATCGCCACTAACGGATTGGTCAGCAATAGTATTTATGGTTGGATTGATTACATC
>Ga0210030_1000152_pt1 | contig 52026 bp, 48 predicted proteins | sample CryGeymeta201523_FD_183986 | JGI IMG/M metagenome (GOLD analysis project Ga0210030, IMG submission 183986) | Groundwater microbial communities from Crystal Geyser aquifers in Utah, USA - Crystal Geyser metaG 2015-23 (SPAdes) (version 2) | ecosystem: Environmental > Aquatic > Deep subsurface >...
GCCGGTGCCGGACGAGGGTATCCTGCTGGCCAGCGGTGCCGGTGCACTCGGGGTCAAACTGGGTGAAACGCTGGTACTCGATGACCAGCCCGTCTATCGCCCCGAACTGGGCAGCGGCGACGCCGTCGATATCGACCATCTGCAAAGCGCCGTCGGCCTGGTTTGGCGGACGCTGGTGTTCTGGCTGGTGATGTTGCTGTTGCTGACCGGGGCGCATCTGCTGGGTTGAGTGGCGGTCCTGTGCGGCTGTCACTTTGGCTGTTCTGATTCCGGTCACAGGCGCAACTTGCATCATTTTACGGGCTGTTTCAGGGGGGATTTATGAGTCTGCATTGGCGCGATCAATTAAGCGTCGGCAATGATTTGATCGATTCCGATCACAAGTGTCTGATCGAAATCATCAACCGGGCGGAGGCCAGCCTGAAATCGAAAAGCCGGCGCGAGTTGGCGCAGGCACTGGACAGCCTCGACCAATATTCCCGCGTGCATTTTGCCCGGGAAGAGAAAATCGCCGATGCGGCGGGCTACACCCAGACGCCGCATCTCAACCAGTCGCACCAGGAGCTGTTGAAACAGCTCGATCAGGTCAGAGGCGAGATCGACGCGATGGGGCACGACTGGCCGGCGGAAGCGGTCGATCACTTCACCCAACTCTTGCGCGACTGGCTGATCAACCATGTCATCAGGGAAGACCTGCTGATGAAACCCGTATTACAGCAACATTCGCCCAGCTTCGATCCGCGCTAACCCGGTTCAATTCCGCCGCACGAATGTCCTCAAGTCAGCCGGAATCCTGCCGATAGACCTCATGTCCGGGGCGGATTGGCAATTTGCGGCACGAGTAGCCGCGCCCCCGCAATGCAAACGATCGGAACCATGATGAAACACAGTCCGGAAAAATTCAGCCTGTCCCCTTTCAGGATCGTCGCCACGATGGCCGCCATTGTCCTGGTGGCAGAATTTCTGATCATGCTGGTCAAGGATGATCTCATCAAACCCATGCTGCCCGGCCTGCCGGATCTGTTCTGGGATCTTGCAGATGCCTTCACCCTGGGCGTACTGGTGATTCCGTCCCTTTACCTCCTGGTATTCCGGCCGCTGCAGGCTCAGCAGGCGCTATTGGCGCAACAGAACCAGGAGCTCAAGCGGCTCGCCGAACAAGTACAAGCAGAGGAAACGGAATTGCAGGCGCAGCACCGACAGGCGCTGGAAACCCGCGAGCGCATGATCCAGATCGAAAAACTCTCGACGATGGGGACGATGGTTGGCGGTGTGGCGCACGAGATCAACAATCCCCTGATGGGTATTTTGAATTATGTGGAATACGCGCAGGAAAAAGCCACCGACAGCCAATCCAGGGAAGCGCTGGGTGCCGCCTTGCACGAGATCGGCAGAATCAAAAAACTGGTGAGCAACATGCTGATATTCGTTCGCGCCGGCAACGGGAAAAATGAAACCTGCAACGTGCAGGATACGGTGGGCCGCACTGTTGAATTGCTGGAGGGCGAATTCAAAAAGAGCGGGATTCAGCTTACCCTTGACCTGAATCCGGAACTGCCGCCATTGTCATGCAGTGCGGGAAGTCTGCAACAAGTGCTGGTGAACCTGATCCTGAATTCGCGCGATGCCATCGCCAGTCAGCCCGAGCCGCAGATTTGGCTGACAGCGCGACATGACAACGGCAAGGTGATGCTGCGGGTGTGCGACAACGGGCCGGGGATTCCGGACGGGATCATCGATCGGATCTTCGATCCTTTCTTTACCACCAAGCCGGTCGGTCAGGGCACCGGGCTGGGGCTTTCCATATCGCGGCATCTGGTGGAACAGGCGGGCGGAACACTCCAGCCCTATAAAGAAAAAGGTTATGGCTGCTGTTTCCGGTTAGTATTCGCGGCGGCAAAAATGGGCGAACTTGAACAGCGGGGACAGCAAAATGGGCAATAAAATTCTGGTGATTGATGACGATGCAGCGGTGCGCGGCGCGTTTCATCTGGTATTGAGCGATATGGGTTACTCCGTGTTGCTGGCCAGCGACGGCTTGCAGGGCATCGCGCTGGCCCAGGCGGAACGGCCGGACCTGATTTTCCTGGATTTGAAAATGCCGGGACTGAACGGCATCGAGACCATGCGCCGCCTGCTTGCGCTGGATAGCACGCTGAACATCTATATCGTGACTGCCTTTTCCCAAGAATATCTGGGCGAACTGAAACAGGCCGAGGTGGAGGGTTTGCACTTCCAGCTTGCCAATAAACCGTTGTCCGGCACCCAGATCAGACATATTGCCCGTTCTGCAAGGAATGTGAGCGAGGCGGACAAGGACATCTGCAAAATCACGCTGACCCTGTACCTGGTGTCCATCAATCCGGAAGTGAAGAAGCTCATCAAGCAATTGAGCGGCGTGCTGGCGGCCACCTACCAGCCTGGATTTTGGGTGCTGAACGTGGTCGAGGTATTAGGCATGCCGGAGAAGGCGCTGGAAAAGGAGGTCTTCGCCACACCGATGCTGGTGCGCGAAATTCCGGAGCCGGTGTTGAAATTGCTGGGCGACTTGTCCAGGATGCATTCGGTGCTGGCCGCCATCACCGCGCAAAATGGCAACGGCGGCGGCACGGTCGTGGTGTGATCGCGATGCGGCATTTTCCACCCCGGTTGAACGAGAAATGTCGTGACTGAAAGCCGCCTCAATTTCGAACTGCTATTAAGCACGATCACCGATGGTATCGTGGTGGTGGATCGGCACGGCATTGTTTTATACGCCAATAAAAGTGCGGAACAAATCTTTGAACGGGGTCCCTTGCCGGGAAAGGATCTGGCGATACCCGTTGCTCCGGGCGGCACTTACCAGGAGATCAATTTGATTCGGCCCGGCGGCATCGGCTGGGCCGAGTTGCGCTCTTCACCTGTTACCTGGAATGGGGAACCGGGATATGTGATCGGCGTGCGCGACGTTACGGAAAGGAGGAAGGACGAAGAAGGGCTGCGCCAGGCGGCGGCGGTCTTTGAAAGCACGCGCGAAGGGCTGATGGTGACCGATCCGGAAAAACGGATTGTCAGAATCAATCCGGCCTTTACCGCGATCACCGGGTATGCCGAAGAGGAAGTGCTGGGCAAGAAACCGGAGATCCTCCGCTCCGGCCGGCATGGCAAGGCGTTCTATCAGGAAATGTGGGACGGCATTACCCGTGACGGCCACTGGCAGGGCGAGGTCTGGAATCGGCGCAAGAATGGCGAGACCTATCCCGAGTTGATGAGTATCGATGTAATCAAGGACAGCGCGGGCAATCTGTGCAACTACGTTTCGGTTTTTTCGGATATTTCAAAACTCATCAGCACCCAGGCCGAACTGGATTTCCTCGCCCACCACGATGCGCTGACCCGGCTGCCGAACCGCTTGTTGCTGCTGTCGCGTTTGCAGCATGCGATGGAAAGAGCGCAACGCGATGAAAAGTTTCTGGCGTTGCTGATGATCGATCTGGACCGGTTCAAGGACATCAACGACAGCTTCGGCCATGTCGCCGGGGATGAATTGTTGCAGCTCGTCTCCGCCAAATTACAAGCCGACCTGCGCGGCATCGATACCGTCTGCCGTTTCGGCGGCGACGAGTTTGCCTTGCTGCTGGAGGATATTTCCGGCACCGGCGACGCGGCACATGTCGCCAATACCATCATTCAGAATTTGAGCGAGCCTTGTCGGTTATCCAACGGCGTCGAGGTCAGGATCGGCGCCAGCGTGGGAATCAGCATTTATCCGGGGCAGGAGGCGACCCCGGAGATCCTGCTGCAGCAGGCCGATGCTGCGCTGTATCAGGCCAAAATGGCCGGGCGCGGGCGATTTGTGTATTTTTCCGAGGATATGACCCAGGCCGCACGGGAGCGTATCGACATCGAAGTCAGGCTGAAGCGGGCGCTCAAACAGGGTGAGTTCAGGGTGTATTACCAGCCGCAGGTGGATATTTCGAGCGGACGCATTATCGGTGCGGAGGCGTTGGTGCGCTGGCAGGATCCTGAACAGGGTTTGATCCAGCCGGGGCGTTTCATCCATATTGCCGAAACAACCGGCCTGATCGGCGAGATCGACGACTGGGTGTTGCGCGAAACCTGCCGCCAGGGCCGGCAGTGGATGGAGGCGGGGTTGCCGCCGCTTACCCTGGCGGTCAATCTTTCGGCTTATCAATTCCTGCAGGGAGACATTGACGATACGGTGACACAGGTGTTGCGCGATACCGGATTCCCCGCGTCTCGCCTTGAATTGGAGCTGACCGAGAGCGCCTTGATGCAGCGTGAAACCGAAGCCATCCAGATTCTGAACCGCCTGCGGGCGATTGGCGTGCAGTTGGCGATAGATGATTTTGGCACGGGTTATTCCTCGCTGGCCTATCTCAAGTTATTCCCGCTCGACATACTGAAGATCGACAAGCGCTTCATCGATGACGTGCCGATCCACCGCGATGACATGGAAATCGTCAATGCGATTGTGGCGATGGCGCATTCCCTGCATCTAAAAGTGCTGGCCGAGGGCGTGGAGAACGCCGATCAGCTCGGCTACCTGAAGATTCAAGGTTGCGATCTGTTTCAGGGATATCTCACCAGTCAACCCGTGCCGGCCGCCGAATTCGAAAAACTGCTGGCCGGCAAGGCTCCTGTTCAATCTGACCAGGGTCGCGCTTAATGCCCTGCGATTTGTTGGAACAGTTGTAATCTTCGCGCGTCGATCTTGCCTTCCGCGGTTGCCTTGCGGATTGCGCAATCCGGCTCGTGCGAGTGGCTGCAATTGGCGAAGCGGCATTCGCCGAGGTAGGGCAAAAATTCCGGGAAGTTTCTTTCCATCGCGGCAAAATCCAGATGGTGCAATCCGAACAGTTGCACGCCGGGGCAGTCGATCAAGTGGCTGCTCGCGTTGAGGTGATACAGCTTGGCGTGGGTGGTGGTGTGTTTGCCGGAGTCGAGCACGGTGGAGATTTCTCGCGTGGCGGCGTGTGCTGCGGGGATCAGCGCGTTGATCAATGTCGATTTGCCCATCCCGGATTGGCCGACCAGGACGCTGGTGTGCCCTTGCAGAAAAGGCCGCAGCGGCGCGACATCCTGTTTGGCCGATAACTCCAGCACGCGGTAGCCGATCTTGCCATAGACCGCGAGCCGGGCGCGTGCCGCAGCGACCTGCGGCAGGTCGCACTTGCTCAGCACGATCAGAATTTCAAGATTTTGCTCGTGCCCGGCGAGCAGGCAGCGCGCCAGCAGTTCGTCGTTGAACGACGGCTCGCTGGCGACGACGACGATGAGTTGGGTGACGTTGGCGGCGATGAGTTTCTGTTTCCACGCATCGGAGCGGTAGAGCAGGGAGGTGCGCGGGGCGATGCGGTCGATCACACCCTGGTCAGTGCCGCTGCGGGTGATTTCCACGTTGTCCCCGCAGGCGACCTCGCTTTTCTTGCCGCGCGGCACGCATTCCAGTATCTCGCCGCCCGGCAGTTCCACCAGATAGTGCCGCCCGAAAGCGGCAATGATTTGTCCGGTCAGTTTCAAACCGGATCATCCATGGGTCCGTCATTCCGGCGCAGGCCGGAATCTGTAGGCCGGGCTTTAGCCCGACAAAACGAGCCGCTTGCGGCGAGTTTCGAGGAACGGCCAAACGGCGTCGGGTTGAAACCCGACCTACAGATTCCCGCCTGCGCGGGGATGACGAGGGTTGGGGAATGTTGTTTCAAATCTTGAACAGCGCGTCCACTTTCGCGGCGCAGATGAAATCGTTCTCGGACAGGCCGCCGACGGCGTGGGTGGAATATTCGACGCGGCATTGGTTGTAGCTCACCAGCATGTCGGGATGATGGTCTTCGCGGTGCGTCATCCAGGCGATGGCGTTGACGAAGGCGATGGTCTGGTAATAATTCTTGAACGCGAAAGTCTTGCTGATGGATTTGTCGTTGAGCGTCCAGCTGTCAAGCTGCTGAAGCAGCGCGCGCGCCTCCTTTTCTGTCAGCGCAGGCGTGCCCGCCGTGCAGGGTTGGCAATTTTTACGGGTCAGGTCGCTGGCATTTGTCATGTTGGACTCACTGGTTTTTTGGAAACGGTCTGTTGCAGATGGGCGATGCGCAGCGGCGCGGGCGGATGCGATTCGTAGAACGTAGCGTACAACGGATCGGGCGTCAGCGTCTTGGCGTTGTCCTGGTACAGTTTGACCAGCGCGGTGACGAGGTCGTTGGCGTCAGTCTGCTGTGCCGCGTAGTCGTCGGCCTCGAACTCGTGTTTGCGCGACCAGGCGGAGGCGAGCGGATGCAGCAGGAAGGTGAACACCGGCAGCGCCAGGAAGAACAGCAGCAGCGCCAGCGCCGTGCTTTGCGCTTGCACGCCCAGCCCCTGGTAGAACCACGGCGCATCGAGCAATTGCGCCAGCAGCCAGAGGAAGCCGAGGCTGACGGCGAAGGTGAGCGCGATGCGTTGCAGCACATGGCGGCGTTTGAAATGGCCCAGCTCGTGCGCCAGCACGGCGTCGATTTCCGGCGGCGCGAGGCGTTGCAGCAGGGTGTCGAATAATACGATGCGCTTGGTCTTGCCGAAGCCGGTGAAATACGCGTTGCCGTGCGCGCTGCGCTTGCTGCCGTCCATCACGAACAAGCCGCTGGTGGCAAAGCCGCAACGCGCGAGCAGCGCCTCGATCTGCGCTTTCTGCGCCTCGTCCTTGAGTGGTTCGAACTTGTTGAACAGCGGCGCGATGAAGGTCGGATACAGATACAGCAGCAACAGGTTGAACAGCACCCACACGCCCCACACATACAGCCACCACGATTCGCCCATCTGCGCCATCAGCCACAGCACGCCCAGCAGCAGCGGCAAGCCGAGCGCCACGCCCAGCGACAGCCCTTTGATCGCATCGATGCAATACAACCGCAGCGTCATCTTGTTGAAGCCGTAGCGCGCCTCGATGTTGAACGTGCGATACAGGTCGAACGGCATCTCCAGCAACGATTGCAGCAACAGTACGGCGGCGATCAGCGCCGCGCCCTGCAGTAGTGGATTGCCGGTCAGCGACAGAGTTGTCTCGTGCAGCCACTGGATGCCGCCGCCGAAAGTGAATGCCAGCAACAGCAGCGCATCGAACAGCACGTTCAGGATGCCGAAGCGGGTCAGGGTGGAAGTGTAATCGGCGGCCTTGTGATGGGCGGCGATGCCGATCTGCTCGCGGAAGGCGGCGGGCACCTCGGCGCGGTGCGCGGCGACATGGCGCAGATGCCGCCGCGCCAGCCACAGCTTGACCGCGACGTTGGTGAGCAGGACGACAAGGAACAGGGCGCTAAAGGTTTCAGTATTCATGCTGGCTGGAAGCGGGTGCGCTGTGCCACAATGCACCCCTCATTCATCGGAAAAAACGTGGCGAATTATGGCACAGAATCAGAACAACCTCGTCTGGCTGGACATGGAAATGACCGGGCTTTTCCCGGATACCGACCGCATCATCGAAGTCGCGCTGGTGGTCACCGACGGCAACCTCGAAATCGTGGCCGAAGCGCCGGTGCTGGTGGTGCATCAGTCCGACAGCGTGCTCGACGGCATGGACAAGTGGAACACTTCCACCCACGGCAAATCCGGCCTCATCGACAAGGTCAAGGCCTCGACGCTGGACGAAGCGGCGGTGCAAGCGCAGATGCTCGAATTTCTCAAACAGCACGTGCCGGCCAGGACCTCGCCCATGTGCGGCAATTCAATTTGCCAGGATCGGCGCTTCATGGCGCGCTGGATGCCGCAATTGGAAGATTATTTCCATTACCGCAACCTCGACGTCAGCACCCTGAAAGAACTGGCGCGGCGCTGGAAACCGGACGTGGCGAACGGCATCAAGAAACACGGCAAGCACGAGGCGCTGGCCGACATCCACGAATCCATCGCCGAAATGAGGCATTACCGCGACAACTTCCTTAAACTTTGACCGGGGTGTGTGGGTCGGACTTCAGTCCGACAGCAAACGGCAAATCAAGGAAACTCTGATTAAGTCCTTATTCGTCATTCCGGCCCTTCGATAAACTCAGGACAGGCTGACCTTCGGTCAGGCCGGAATCCTGTGTTTTGCGAGCACCCGCCTCGTGGATTGGCTGCTTACCCTGCTTCAATGGACTGGACACCGGCCTGCGCCGGTGTGACGTATTCCTAACACCATGTCGGGTTGAAACCCGACCCATAGGGAGCAGTGGGTTTGTGGGTCGGACTTCAGTCCGACAAGGCAGGCCAAATCCACCCCTTGTCGGGTCAAACCCGGATAATTCATTTGCGTGTGGGAGCCCGAATTATCGGGCGATGGGTTTGGTTGCAACCCCTGATCGCGCAATGAATTGCGCTCCGACAAGTATCCTTAATTTTATTGAACAATCCGGATGAAACCCGACCCACAGTGGGAAGCCAATCGGTTTCCCGGCTATTTTTTTGCGTCGTCGCCTTCGACCGCGCGCGTGTAGGAATCGTAATCCGGACTCGGTTGTGCGGCGCGTTCGGCCGGTGTGCGCTTGGCCTCGTTGTTGCTGCGGATACCTTCATACAGATTGCGCGCGGGGTCGGCGCATCCGGCCAATAACAGCAAAGCGAGCAGGCCGGCGACTTTCATGCCTGTGCCCTCGCCCAGTTCACGATGCCGCGCGCGTCCATCGCGCCCGCCTGCCGCGCTACTTCGCGTCCGCCTTTGAACAGCGCCAGCGTCGGGATGCTGCGGATGTTGAATTGCGCGGCGAGTTGTTGCGCCTGCTCGGTGTCGAGTTTCACCACGCGCATCTGCGGTTCCAGTTGTGCCGCAGCCTGGGCGTAAGCGGGCGCCATCATCTTGCACGGGCCGCACCAGGGCGCCCAGAAATCCACCAGCACCGGGATGTCGCTGTTGCCGATGTGGCGCATGAAATTGGCTTGATTCAGCTCCACCGGATGGCCGGTGAACAGCGGTTGTTTGCATTTGCCACAGGTCGGGTTGGCGCCCGGCTTGGCGGCGGGTACGCGGTTCACCGCATCGCAGTGCGGGCAGACGATATGTTTGGAGTCGCTCATGGTGGCCTCTATGAATTGTGCGGTTCTATAGTGTGGGCTGTTGCGGATATTTTAACCCGGATAATTCAGTTGTGTGTGGGGGCCCGATTCATCAGGCGATGGGTCTGGCTGCATCCCTATCGCGCAATAAATTGCGCTCCCACAAGGATTCCCGGCTCAATCGAACAATCCGGGTTTAAGGTTCAAAGGAGGGCGATGCGCATCGACAGGTCGATCGCCTGGATGTCTTTGGTCAGCGCGCCGATGGAGATGCGATCCGCGCCGGTTTCGGCGACGCGGCGCACGTTGTCCAGGGTGATGCCGCCGGAGGCTTCCAGTTCGGCGCGGCCGGCCGCGTGTTCCACCGCGAGGCGCATGGCTTCCAGCGAGAAGTTGTCGAGCAGGATCAGTTTTGCGCCGGCGAGCAAGGATTCATCCAGTTCCGCCATGTTTTCCACCTCGATCTGAATCGGAATATGCGGCGGGGTGATGCGGAAGGCGAGTTCCATCACCTGGCTGATGCCGCCTGCCGCCGCGATGTGGTTCTCCTTGATCAGCACGCCATCGAACAGGCCGATCCGTTGGTTGTGTCCGCCGCCCACGCGCACCGCGTATTTTTGCGCCATGCGCAGGCCGGGCAGGGTCTTGCGCGTGTCCATGATTTTTGCCTGTGTGTTTTGTGTCGCCTCGACATAGCGCCGCGTCAGCGTGGCCGTAGCGGAGAGGGTCTGCAAAAAATTCAGCGCCGGGCGCTCGGCCGATAGCAGCGCGCGGGCGTGGCCTTTGATTGTGCACAGCGTTTGCCCGGCGGCTGCCTGCTCGCCTTCCGCCAGTTGCCAGGCGATGGTGCAATCCGGGTCCGGCGTCTTGAAACACTCTTCGAACCACAGCGTGCCGCACAGCACCATGGCTTCGCGCGTGATGACCGTGGCCTGCGCCACACTGTGTTCGGGGATCAGTTGCGCGGTCAGATCGCCGCTGCCGATGTCTTCGTCGAGTGCGGCGCGGGCGTTGGCGCGAATGTGGCGGGCAAGTATGGACATGGTTTGGTAATGATGAGCGGAATGGACTGATTCTAACCCGTCGGCGGAAGCGGTGCGGGTCGTATAATCCGCCCCATCAATTTCGGCCCGAACGGCATTCCCGGATGAACGACGAAGACTACATGAGTGCCGCACTGGAACAGGCGCATCTGGCCGCGCAGGCGGGCGAGGTGCCGGTGGGCGCGGTGGTGGTGAAGGACGGCGAGATCGTCGGGCGCGGCTTCAATGCGCCGATTACCCGCCGCGATCCCACCGCGCACGCCGAGATGATGGCGATGCGCGATGCCGCGCAGCGCATTGGCAACTACCGCCTGGTTGGCTGCGAGCTGTTCGTCACCCTGGAACCGTGCCTGATGTGCGTCGGCGCGATGTTCCATGCGCGCATCGCGCGCGTGGTGTACGGTGCGAAAGAACCCAAGACCGGCGCGGCGGGCAGCGTGTTCAATCTGTTCGGTGAGTTCCCCCACCCCAACCCTCCCCCGGGGGGAGAGGGAGCCACGATCAGTTTGAATCACCACGCGCGCATCGAGGGCGGTGTGCTGGCGGAGGAGTGCGGCAAAGTGATGAGTGATTTTTTTGCCATGCGGCGGGCGCAACAGAAAATGCAATGAAGATCGTCATTCACATTCCGGGCCAGACACTGGCGCTGTTCGACGACAGCGGCAGCCTGCTGCAACGCTGGGCAGTTTCCACCGGCGCGAACGGTGCGGGCGAGGAGAACGGCAGTTTTTGCACCCCGCGCGGGCGCCATGTGATCCGCGCCATGATCGGCGCGGGTCAGCCGCTGAATACGGTGTTCGTCAAACGCCGTCCGACCGGCGAAATCTATTCGCCGGAACTCGGCGCGCGCCATCCCGGGCGCGACTGGATCCTGACCCGCATCCTGTGGCTGTCGGGGCAGGAATCAGGCTACAACCGCGGCGGCAGTTGCGATACCATGCGCCGCTACATCTATGTCCACGGCACGCCGGATGACACCGAACTCGGCAGGCCGGGCTCGCGCGGCTGCATCAGGATGCGCAATGCGGAGCTGCTGGAGTTGTTCGATCGCGTTGCAGCAGGCATGGCAGTCGAAATCGTCGCTTGAACAGAAAGGAGCCGCAATGAGCAATTCTTTTACCGTCAGTCTGGTGTGTTGGCATGATGGCGAACCCTTGTTGCGCGCGATCCGCGAGGCGGTGTTCATCCGCGAGCAGGGCGTGCCGGCCGAGCTGGAATGGGACGAGATCGATGCCACCTGCCGTCACGCCCTGGCGTTGAGCCTTTCCGGCGATGCCGTCGGCTGCGGGCGCATCCTGACCAACGGCCATATCGGGCGCATCTGTGTGATGCCGCAATGGCGCAAGCAGAAAGTCGGCACGGCGCTCATGGAGGCGTTGCTCAACGAGGCGCGTTCGCGCGGCTACAAGTCGGTCGATGTGGATGCGCAGACGCACGCGGTGCCGTTCTACGAGAATTTCGGCTTTGCCACGCACGGCAAGCCATTCATGGATGCGGGACTGCCGCACATCAAGATGAAGCTGGAGCTCAAGCCGCGCTGAACCCGACCCACAAGATTCGCCGTTCTGTGTGGGTCGGACTTCAGTCCGACGCGGCGGGATAATTGAAACGAATGTCGGGTTAAAACCCGACCCACAGCAAGCGCGACTACTTCCCGTCCAGATATTCCGCATCGCTGAAATTCAGCACCGCCTCCGGCTGGAACACGGTGAAGGCGGTGATCAGCATGCCGGTCATGAACGCCTCGGTGAGCACGATCACCGGCGAGAAGATCAGATAGTGGCGCGCGATCTCGTCCCAGGTGTAATGGCTCAAAGCGAGCAATAGCAGCGTGGTGGCGATCACATTCAGCAGCACCGCCAGTCCGGCACAGACAAATCCGTTCCACAGCACGAACAAAAAAAGATTCTTCGGCAGATTGCGCCGGCTGAAGCGCAGCAGCCATTCGCTAAACAGCGCCGGAAGGGCGATCATTAGCACACCGTTGAGTCCCAGCGCCAGCCAGTCCAGCTCCATCCTGAACCAGGTGGCCGCCATCACCAATGTGATCGCGGCGGCGGCCACTTGCCAGCCGAACAGCAGCACGAACAGGGTCGCGCCGAGGATGTGGAAATTGAAGCCGGGGCGGATGCCCGCGTTGAATTGCCAGAAGATGAATGCGCCGATGGTCAGCGCCACCAGCGCGTTCACCATCTGGCGGTTAGCCAGCACGGTGCGCCAGGGTGCGCTGCGCACGGCGCGCAACAGAAAATAGATGAAGCCCAGATTGGCCAGCCACAGCCAGTCGCTGCCGATCAGGGTGGCGGGCAGATTCACGGCAGGGCGTAGGGCAGGGGTTCGAATTCGAGGCGCAGCCCGGTCAGCGCGCGAAGATGCACCGGGAAATCCGCCGCCACTTCGGTCTGCACCACGGCCAGCAGTTCAAAGCCGCCGTGTGCGGCGCGCGCGGCCTGCACCACCTTGCCGCAGGCCTGTTCCGCATCCGCCGCGCTGAACAGTTCGTCCCCCGCCTGCGGCGCCTCCTCGCTCATCACGCGCGCCAGATACATGCGCCGTTTCGGTTTGCCGAGATAATGCATGCGTGCCACCACTTCCTGTCCCGGATAGCAGCCCTTTTTGAAATTGACGCCGCCGATCACTTCGAAATTCACCATCTGCGGCACGAACGCCTCCTGCGTGGCTGGCAAAATGAAGGGGATGCCGGCGCGGATGTCGAGCCAGTCCCAGCAACTCGAACCGGCTGCCGTTGCTGCCGCTTGTAATGCCTGCCACAGCGCCACCGCGCGCGCGGCGGGGGTGGCGATCTGGTAGCGCTGTGTGCCGCGGCACAGGATCACCGTGTCGTCGGATTGTGTCGATTCCCAAGTTTGTTGCGGCAGCGCCGCAAACTGCTTTTGCAGCAGTGGCGCCGCCTCCGCGCCGGCGACACCGAGACAGACCTGTTCGTCGCTCGCATCCGTGATCTTCACCTTGCTGCGCAGCACGTACATCGACAGTTTCTTGCGCACCGGTTCGGCCAGCGCGCGCGGCAGTTGCAGCAGATAATCGTTGCCCTCGCGCCAGATCAAGAAACTTGCCAGCATGCGTCCCTTGGCGGTGTTAAAACTGGAAAGCTGGGCGCGGTTCGGCGTGACCTCGCGGATATCGTTGGAAAGCAGGTTTTGCAAAAAGGATTCGGCATCCTCGCCGCCGACGCGCAGCACACCGAAATGAGACAGGTCGCACAGCACCGTGCCTTCCTGCGTCGCCACCCGTTCGGCGGCGGCATCGCCGAAATGCTGCACCGTGCCCGCTTCGATCTGCGCGCCCTGTGTCGCGAGAAAATTTTGCCAGTCCTGATTCATGGTTGTGATCCGTGAGTTGCGAGTCGCGCAATGTTACCGCGAAGTTCGGTGTTTCGGCTAAACTCTGGCGCCATGAAATCCCTGCTTGCCGCGTTGTCATGCCTGTTGCTCGCCGCCTGCGATGGCGGGTTGTGGAACAACCCCTATCCGGCCTCGGAGGGGGGCCGGGACATCCTCTACACCGCGTTCACCGAGCGCCCGAAACATCTCGATCCGGCGCAGGCCTACAGCGAGAATGAATACGAATTCCTCGCCAACATTTACGCCCCGCCGCTGCAGTACCATTACCTGAAACGCCCCTATCAGCTGGTGCCGTTGGCCGCCAAGGCAATGCCGCGCGTGACCTATCTGGACGAACATCGCCGTCCCCTGCCGCAGCATGCACAGCCGCAACGGATTGCCTTCAGCGTGTACGAGATCCGCATCAAACCCGGCATGCGCTACCAGCCGCATCCGGCCTTCGTGGCGGAGAACCTGCACCTGACGGAACAAGACCTGGATGGCATTCACGCCTTGTCCGATTTCGCCCGCAGCGGCACGCGCACGGTGACGGCGGCGGACTATGTGCACCAGATCAAACGGCTGGTGCATCCGCAACTGCACACCCCCATCGCCGGGGTGATGATGGAATACATCGTCGGCCTCAAGGACTACGCCGCCGCGTTACAGGTTGCAGCCAAAGCGCAGCCGGAGGGTTTTCTCGACATTGAGCAATACCCGTTGCGCGGGGTTGAGGTGGTGGATGACACCACCTACCGCATCACCGTCCACGGCAAATATCCGCAGTTCGCCTACTGGCTGGCGATGCCGTTCTTCGCGCCGATGCCGGCGGAAGCCGAGCACTTCTATGCGCAGCCCGGCATGCGGGAGCGCAATCTCACACTCGACTGGTGGCCGGTCGGCAGCGGGCCGTATTACCTGTCCGAGAACGATCCGAACCGGCGCATGGTGCTGGCGAAGAATCCGTATTACGCCAGCGAAACCTATCCGGCGGAAGGCGAGGCGGGCGATGCGGCAGCCGGGTTGCTGCGCGATGCGGGCAAGCCGCTGCCGCTGATCGAACAGGTCGTGTTCTCGCTGGAAAAGGAGACTATCCCGTACTGGAACAAATTCCTGCAAGGCTACTACGACGCCTCCGGCATCAGCTCGGACAGTTTCGATCAGGCGGTGCAGGTCGGCGTCGGCGGCGAGGCGAATGTCAGTGACGCGATGAAAGCACAAGGCATCACGCTCGCCACGGCCATTGCCACTTCGACCATGTACACCGGCTTCAACTGGCTCGATCCGGTGCTGGGCGGAGGGTGTGCAGGTGCGGCGAGTGTTCCCCCACCCCAACCCTCCCCCGGGGGGAGAGGGGACAGTCGAAGTGATTCATCTTGTCATCCGGTGCGGGCGACCAAACTGCGCCAGGCCATTGCCATCGCGGTGGACTTCGAGGAGTTCATTTCCATCTTCGCCAACGGGCGCGGCATCAGTGCGCAGTCGCCGATTCCGCCCGGCATCTTCGGCTACCGCGAGGGCTGCGCCGGAATCAACCCTTATGTGTACGACTGCGTACAAGGCAAGCCGGTGCGCAAGCCCGTCGCTGCGGCGCAACGTCTGCTGGCCGAGGCCGGTTATCCCGGCGGAGTGGATGCTCGCACCGGACAGCCGCTGGTGATCCATCTCGACACCACCGCCAGCGGCGTCGGCAACAAAGCGCGCCTCGACTGGCTGCGCAAACAGTTCGACAAGATCAATGTGCAACTCGACGTGCGCAGCACCGACTACAACCGCTTTCAGGACAAGATCCGGCGCGGCGACACGCAGATGTTCTACTTCGGCTGGAACGCCGATTACCCCGATCCGGAGAATTTCTTCTTCCTGCTGCACGGGCCGCAGGGTAAGGTAAAGTTTGGCGGCGAGAACGCGAGCAACTACAGCAACCCGGCCTACGACCGCCTGTTCGAGCAGATGAAGAACATGGAGAACGGTCCGGCGCGGCAGGCCATCATCGATCGCATGTTGGAGACTCTGCGCCGCGACTCGCCCTGGCTGTGGGGCTACCACCCCAAGAACTACGTGCTGCAACACGGCTGGCTGCGCAACATCAAGCCCAACATCATGGCCAACAACAAGCTCAAATACTGGCGCGTGGATAGCGCGCAGCGCGACCAACTCCGTCGCGCATGGAATCGGCCGGTGCATTGGCCGCTATGGCTGGGGGCGATTGCGGTGCTGTTATTCGTGCTGTCGATCTGGCGGGTGTTGCGGAAAAAGGAAGAAGGCGCGGCTTGAATTGGCGGGCTGCGGTTGGGAACAATATCCGCCCTGCGGTATCATGCACGCCCCGATCAGAGCGCATAATTGAACCATGAACCCCACCCTTGTTTTCGACATCGAAACCATCCCCGACATCACCGGGCTGCGCGCGCTGCATGAACTGGATAGCGCGGTCAGCGACGCCGAAGTGGCGGAAATGGCGTTCCAGATGCGCCGCCAGAAGACCGGCAGCGATTTCCTGCCGCACCATCTGCAACGCGTGGCGGCGATCTCCTGTGTGCTGCGCGAGGGCGACAACTTCAAAGTGTGGACGCTGGGCGAGCCGGACGAGGACGAAGGCGGCCTTATCCAGCGATTCTTCGACGGCATCGAAAAATACACGCCGCAGATCGTATCGTGGAATGGTGGCGGCTTTGACCTGCCGGTGCTGCACTATCGCGGGCTGATTCACGGCGTGCAGTCGCCGCGCTACTGGGATCAGGGCGAGGACGACAGGGATTTTAAGTGGAACAACTACATCAGCCGTTACCATTCGCGCCACCTTGATCTGATGGACCTGCTCGCCATGTACACCGGGCGCGCCAATGCGCCGCTGGACGAACTGGCCAAGCTGATCGGCTTTCCCGGCAAACTGGGGATGGACGGCAGCAAGGTGTGGGAGGCGTATCAGCAGGGCAAATTGATTGAGATACGCAACTATTGCGAGACCGATGTGGTGAACACCTACCTGGTGTTCGCGCGCTTTCAGTTGATGCGCGGGCAGTTTACCAAAGCACGTTATAAAAAAGAGATCGAGCTGGTGCGCGGCACGCTGAAAAAATCCGACGAAAAACACTGGCAGGAGTTTCTTGCCCAGTGGCCCGACAAACAACAAAATCCATAAATTTCGATTTGAGCCACCGGGCGCACAGAGGAAACAGAGAGTGAACAGGTATTTGCCGAGCGGTATTGATTGCCGTACGGTTGGCAAGGCACCGGTTTTCCCTGTGATTTTTGTGTGCCATGTGGCCAAATAATTTTCCAAAAATGAACTCTGTCATTATTGAATCACTCGACCACGAAGGTCGCGGCATCGCGCATGCCGACGGCAAGGTGATCTTCATCGAAGGCGCGCTGACCGGCGAGCGTGTGACCTATTCCTCGTACCGCAAGAAGAACAACTTCGAGCAGGCGCAGGTCGAAAAAATATTGAAGCAGTCGTTCATGCGCGTGCAACCCAAGTGTCCGGTCTTCGGCGTGTGCGGCGGCTGCTCGATGCAGCATCTGGATGCGCGGGCGCAAGTCGCGGTCAAGCAGCGCGTGCTGGAAGACAATCTGCAACGCATCGGCAAAGTCAAGCCGGAAACCCTGTTGCCGGCGATTTACGGCCAGCCCTGGGGCTATCGCCAGCGTGCGCGTTTGTCGGTGCGGCATGTGCTGAAAAAAGAAAAAACCCTGGTCGGCTTCCGCGAAAAGAACGGCAAATATGTGGCCGACATACAGCACTGCGAAATCCTCACGCCGAAGATCGCCGCGCTGTTGCCGTTGCTGGGCGAGTTGAATGAAAAGTTCTCGCGGCGCGACATCATCCCGCAGATCGAGGTGGCGGTGGGCGAGCATGTCGATGTGCTGGTGCTGCGCATCCTGGACGCGCTCACGCCCGAGGATGAGGCGCTGATCCGTGAGTTTGCGGATACCCATCAGGTTCAGTTCTGGACCCAGACCAAGGGGCCGGAAACAGTCAAGCCGTTCTATCCGCCGGACGCGCCGCAGCTTTCCTATAGCCTGCCGGAATTCGGCATCACCATGCCGTTCGCGCCGACCGAATTCACCCAGGTCAACAGCGACATGAACCGCCTGATGGTTGGCCGCGCCGTGCGCCTGCTCGACCCGCAACCCGGTGAGCGCATCGCCGATTTCTTTTGCGGTCTTGGCAATTTCACCCTGCCCCTCGCGCGCAGCGGGGCGCAAGTGACGGGCATCGAGGGCAGCGCTGCGCTGGTGCGGCGTGCCGGACAGAATGCCGAATACAACGGACTCTCGGGCAATACGACATTCCGGATGATGAACCTGTTTAAGATGGACGAGTCGGTGCTGGCCGGTCTGGGAAAAATGGACAAGTGGCTGGTCGATCCGCCGCGCGACGGCGCGATCGAACTGATGAAATCGATCAGCGACGAAACCGCGCCGCGCCGTATCGTGTATGTCTCATGCAGTCCCGCCACGCTGGCGCGCGATGCGGAAGTGCTGGTGCACGTGAAGGGCTATCAGTTGAAAAAAGCCGGGGTGATGAACATGTTTCCGCAGACCTCGCATGTGGAATCGATCGCGGTGTTTACAAGGGGATGAGCGATGCAAAGCTATGACGATTTGGTGGTTGAGGCGCAGGCGCGCGTTCGCGAGGTGACGCCGTGGGATTTCGGGCGGCGCTATCAGGCGGGCGATGTGCCGCTGCTGCTCGATGTGCGCGAACCGGCGGAGTTCGCCGCGCTGCACATTCCCGGTTCGATCAACGTGCCGCGCGGCATCCTGGAACAATCCTGCGAATGGGATTACGACGAGACTGTGCCGCCACTGGCGGGCGGACGCGAACGCGAGATCGTGGTGATCTGCCGCTCCGGCAAGCGTTCGGTGCTGGCGGCTGACAGCATGCAACGGATGGGGTTTGCCCAGGTGGTGTCGCTCAAGCTCGGCATTCGTGGCTGGAACGATGCGGAACTGCCGCTGCAGGACGCCGGCGGCAAGACCGTCGATGCGGATGCGGGCGATGAAATATTGGCCTCCAGGGTGCGACCGGAGCAGCGCAAACCGTAGCGCGCGACTGCGGGTTGCCGCCGGCGCGATTTTTTGCGCTTGCGTCCGCGCCGTAATTTTCTGTTTGGTGTCTGTCTCCCGGTCTCGTTTAACCCGGGCTTGGCGGAAAAATCGGCCAGCGCTCAGGTGCGCCGCCGCCACCACAATCCGCCGCCTGCCGCGATCAGCAACAGGGGAAACAGAACAAGCAGAACCAGGCCGGCGATCGTGAGTTGATGACGACTGAAGACGAGTTTGGCGTCCCGCGCGGTGGGCGGGATGATGCTGATGAGGCGTTCTTCGCCGGCCAGCCAGTTGAGCAGGTTGACGCCAAGATCGAGATTGCCGCCGTTGCCGGAGTAGGCGTTGGCGAGGAAGGCACCGCTGCCGACCACCACGATGCGCTGTTCATGTTCGCCGGTCTGCCGTTGCAGGGCGAGCGCCAGGGCGACCGGGCCGGCGACATCGCGGTGCGGATCGAAGCGCGCGCCCGGCTGCGGGCTGATCCAGCCCTTGAGCGCGCCTTCGACCAGGATCCGCCGTTGCCATTCGCTTTCAGTTACCGTTTCCAGTGCGCGTGCCCGCGGAAATACCGTGATCAGATCGAAATCGCGGGTGACGGGATGCGGTGGATATCCGACGCCCAGCGCCCAGTCGCGCGGGGCATTCATTTCCTGCGCGGCCGGGTCGATCACGATGCCGGGGGGCAGCACCAGTCCCAATGCTTCGGCCAGCGCCTCCAGCCCGCGCAGCGGTTCGGCATCCAGCAGCCACAGCAGGTTGCCGCCGCGTTCGACAAAGTGCAGCAACTTGGCGACTTCGCCGGGAAACAGGCGGGTTTGCGGATGGGTGATCACCAGCACGCCGGCGTTGTCCGGGACGTCCGGCGCGATGGCCAGATTCAGCGGCGCGATGCGGTAGCCGTTCTGTTGCAGACGCTTGCCGAATTCGCCCAGATCGTGATTGGCGGTGCCATCCAGTTTGCGCTCGCCGTGGCCGCTGACGACCATCAGCAGTTCTTCCCTGCCGCGCGCCAGGCGTAACAGAGCGCTGGTCAGGGTCTGCTCATTGAGCATGGCGAGGTGCTCGCGCCGCCCGCCGAATTCGACCACCATTTCGCCGTTGCCGCGAATGCCGGAGTGGCGGGTGACTTCCGGTTGTTTGACCGGGTCCACGAAAACCAGGCTGAGGTCTGGCTTGTAGCGCTGGTACAGCCCGATGAATTCGCCCACCAGCTTGCGCACTTCTCCCTTTTCCGCGTCAAGAAGGTCGGCGGCATACACGGTGATCGTCAGCGGTCCCTCGAGTTGCGCCAGCACCTGCGCGCTGGCGGGCGACAGGCTGTTCAGCGCGTTGCGGGTCAGGTCCCAGTGCGCCGGAAAGCGGGCGGCGAGCGAATACAGGCCGCCCATCGTCGCCAACAATAGCAGCAAAAACAGCGATGATTTCACCGCGCGGCGGCGCGTCCGGCCTTGCTGTTCGGCTTGCAGATGGCGGATCGCCAGCAGCAGAAAGAGGGCAATGAAGAGCGCGAAGTAAACCAGGTCGCTGCTGCCGACGAGGCCGACATTCAGGTTCTGGAAATGCGCATTGGGCGACAGCGCGCGCACGGTGCCGTTGCCCATTTCCAGCAACCACAAGCCGAACGACATGGCGAGGGCGCTGAAAGCGGCAACCACGGGCTGCCGCGTCAGCGCCGAGCAATACAAGCCGAGTGCCGCATAGCTGGCCGCCAGCAGCCACAGGCCGAGCAGGTTGGCGGCGATCAGGCCGGGGTCGGCCGGCGTGCCCTGCCATAGCGTCAGCATCATCAGACCGGCAGCCGCGATGATCAGGGAGAGAAAGGCGAGTAGGCCGGCGAATTTCCCCAGCACGATCTGGCGCGCGAAGATTGGCGCGCTGGCCAGCAGCGGCCAGGTCTGGTTGCGCCGCTCCTCGGCGATCAGGCGCATGCTGAACAGCGGGATCAGCATCAGCAGCAGCAACCCCAGCGCGCCGGCCAGCGGCGCGGCGACACTGATGGTGGCGCCGGGGGCGCTGTTCATCTGCGCCAGTTGCGCCTGCACTTGCAGATAATCGTCCACGCGCGCCAGGAAAAACCAGCCGAGAATGAATTGCAGCAGCGCCAGCATCCACCAGGTGGCGGGTGCGGCGAACAGGCTGCGCAATTCGCGGCGGGCGAGGATGGTGATCATGCTTCTTCCCGGGTGAGCCGCAGAAAGCTCGACTCGATATCGCTGTGCCGGCGCAGATCGTCGATGCTGCCGTCAAAGATCAGTCTGCCCCGGCTCAGGATCACGGCGCGGTCGCACACCTGTTCCACTTCATGCAGCAGGTGGGTGGACAGGATCACGCTGCCCGCATCGCCGAGCGCGCGGATCAGCTCGCGGATCTCGCGAATCTGCGCGGGGTCGAGGCCGACTGTCGGCTCGTCCAGGATGATCACCGCGGGCTGGTGGATAATCGCCTGCGCGATGCCCACGCGCTGCTGGTAACCCTTGGATAGGGTGCCGATCAGTTTGTGTCCGCATTCGAGCAGACCGCAACGCTGCTTCGCCAGATGCAATTGTTCGGCCAGCCGGGCGGGGGCGATGCGGTGCAGGCGGGCGGCGAAACACAGGTAATCGTCCACACGCATGTCGCGATACAGCGGCGGCTGTTCCGGCAGGTAGCCGAGGCTGGACTTGGCCAGCTCGGGGCGCTGTGCCAGATCGATGCCGCAGATTTCCGCCGTGCCCCCGCTGGCGGGCAGGACACCGGCGAGCATTTGCAGGGTGGTGCTCTTGCCGGCGCCGTTGTGCCCCAGTAGCCCCAGCACCTCGCCGCGCCGCAACATGAACGACACATCGTTCACCACGCACTGGCTGCCGTGGAAACGGGTGAGATGTTGTGCCGACAGGGTGAGTGGGGACGTCATGGCGGGGCGAAAGCGCTGGTTTTGAGTTGTGATGAATATAACCTAATATGCAAACCCGCATCAAAATGCCGCCCAAACATGAAAACTTCTATTTTCTCCGTGTTGTTGTTCTCGCTGCTGGCCGCTTGCGCCCATCCGCCGCAAACCTTGCCGGCCGCGGCCGATGCGGCGAATGAGCCGCTGCAGGCCGAAGCGCCGCAACCTGTGCTGCCGGAGATCGAGCTCACGGATCGGCTGCTGTATGAATTTTTGCTCGGCGATTTTGCCGCCCAGCGCGGCAGACCGGAGATCGCCGCCCAGGTTTATCTCGATCTGGCCCGCGCCACCCTCGATCCGCGCGTGGCGCGCCGCGCCGCGCAGCTAACCTTCGAGGCGCATCAATATAACCAGTCGCTGGAAGCGTTTCGTTTGTGGCAACAACTGGAGCCAGCCTCGCCGCTGGCCAAACAAATGCTGGTCTCGCTGCTGGTGTCCGGCGGCAAGCTGGAGGAGGCGCTTCCGCACGTGACCGAACTGCTGGCTTCGGACGCGCAAAATACCGGGCACACTTTTGTCAATCTGTACGGTTTGCTGGCACGGGTGCAGGATAAGGCGGCGGCGCTGGCCTGGCTGACCGAAGTGGCGCGACCCTATCCGCAAGTGGGGGAGGCGCATTGGGCGCTGGCGCAGGCGGCGGCGGCGGCGAATCAGCCCGAGTTGGCTTTGAACGAGGCGCAACAGGCAAGCGGCCTGCGTCCCGAATGGGATTTGGCGGTGATGCTGCGGGCACAACTGCTCCAGCAATCGCAACCGCAACAGGCATCGGCGCTGCTGCAGAAATATCTTGCCGTCTATCCCGCGCAGCAGAACGCGCGCCTGTTTCATGCGCGCATGTTGCTGGAGCAGCAACAGTTCATTCCCGCGCGCGAGGAATTTTCGCGCCTGCAGCAGCAGCGTCCAGACAATGCCGAGATCGCTTTTGCCATCGCCATGATCTCGCTGCAACTGGGCGAACTGGAGCGCGCCGAACAGGAGCTGCGCGCCGCGCTGGCCGGCACCAGCGGCAAAAAAGACGAGAACACGCTGCATTTTTATCTGGGCCAATTGGCCGAAGCTAAACCGGATGACAGTGCCGCACTGGCGCATTACCGGCAGATCAAGGCGGGGGAGCGGTTCTACGATGCCCGGCTGCGGGTGGCTTATCTGCTGAACAAGCGGGGACAAGTGGCGCAGGCGCGCGAAGTGCTGCAACACGCCGGGCCGGGTAATGATGCGCAGCGCGTGCAGCTGCTGTTAATCGAGGCGCAGTTCCTGCGCGAAGCCGCGCAGTACGCGGAAAGTTACAAGGTGCTGAACCGGGGACTGGCCGCTTTTCCGAATCAACCCGATTTGCTGTATCAGACCGCACTGGCCGCCGACAAGCTGAAACAATACGACGCCTTCGAGCAACTGATTCGCAGGCTGATCAAAATTGAGCCAAACAATGCGCATGCCTACAACGCCCTTGGCTATGGCTTGCTGGAGCGCAACGTGCGCATCAAAGAAGCGATGGAACTGGTGCAGAAAGCCTACGGGCTGATGCCCGATGACGCGGCGATTCTGGACAGTGTGGGCTGGGGCTATTTCCGCCTGAATGATCTGGAGCAGAGTGTCGCATTCCTGCGCCGTGCCTTCGCCGCCAATCCCGATCCTGAAATTGCCGCCCACCTGGGCGAGGTGTTGTGGGGCAAGGGCGAGCGGGACGAAGCGCAGGCCATCTGGCGCGACAGCGCCAAGGCACACCCGGGGAATCCTGTGTTGCAGGACATGCTGCGCAGATTCCAGCCGTGATGCGGGTCGCACTTTTGTCCCTGTTTCTGCTGGGGGCGTGCAGCACGACACCTGTCATGCTGGAGCGCGCGCCGCAGGCGGATGCGGCGTTCGCCTTCAACGGGCGTGTCGCCATGCGCCAGGAGGCGCGGCGCGAAAGCACCAATTTACGCTGGACCCATCGCGGCGGCGGCGACGAGATTTTATTGCTTGCCCCGTTGGGACGAACGGTGGCGCGCATCACGGTGGATGCATCGCGGGCAACACTGGAAACCGATGGCAAGCATTACGCGGCAGCGGACGCGGAGGCGCTGATGCAGCAGGTGCTGGGCTGGCGTTTGCCGCTGTCCGGCTTGCGCTACTGGGTGACAGGGTTGCCCGCGCCGCAGATGCGACACGAGAAAACCACCGGTAAAAACGGCCGGATCGGCGAGCTGCGGCAACAGGGCTGGACCATTCGTTACAGCCGCTATGCCAGCGCCGCCACGGATGCGCTGCCCCTGCGCTTAAACCTGCAACGCGAAGGACTGGAAGTGCGTCTGGTCATAGACGAATGGACACCTCTATAAATTCATTTTTCAGGCGAATCGCTGCGTTGCGCGGTGTTGGTTCCGGCATCACGCACTTCGTTTATGAGCCTACACCGAAACTTCGTTTTCGGAATCCTCATGCACGTCAGTGTGCATTCCGGTTCCTCCGCTCCGTGCGCCTTGCGCTTCATCCCGCAAAAGTAAATTTCTAGAGGTGCCAAAATGGGAAGCACAATGAGGTCGCTGACCTGTCCCGCTCCGGCGAAACTGAATCTGTTTCTGCATGTCGTCGGGCGGCGCGCCGACGGCTACCACCTGTTGCAAACCCTGTTTCGATTTATCGATCTGCACGACACGCTGCACTTCACCCGGCGCGACGACGGGCGGGTGATTCGCCTGAATGCGCTGGCCGGGGTGGCGGATGAGGACGACTTGTGCGTGCGCGCCGCACGCCTGTTGCAGCACGAGACAGGCTGCACGCTGGGGGTGGATATCGCCCTGGAGAAATGCATTCCGATGGGTGGCGGTCTCGGTGGCGGCAGTTCGGACGCGGCCACCACGTTGCTGGCGCTGAACCGCCTGTGGCAGCTCGATCTGCCGCGCGCGCGTCTGATGCATCTCGGCCTGACTCTGGGGGCGGATGTGCCGGTGTTTGTGTTTGGCGACAACGCTTTTGCCCAAGGGGTGGGCGAGCAGTTGCAGCAATATGCGCTGCCGGAAGCCTGGTATGTGGTGTTGTACCCGCCCGTGCAAGTGCCGACTGCGCAGATTTTCAGCCATCGGGAATTGACACGAAATACGATTTCGATGACAATGCGCGCCCTTCCGAAAGGGCGGGACTTTCGGGCCGGCAAAATACCCGGTTTGCACAACGATTTGCAGGCGGTGGCATGCAAACTGTATCCGGCAGTGGCGGAATACCTGGCCTGGCTGGCGCAATTCGCGCCGGCGTTGATGAGCGGATCAGGCGCCTGCGTGTTTGCCGAGTTCGACACGGAAGCGGAAGCCCGGGCGGTATGGCGGCAGTTACCGGACACCATGCGCGGCTATGTCGCGCGCGGCTTGCAACAGCATCCGCTGAAAGATTTTTGCAGTCACTGAATCGCGCCTGCGGGCGCTGTATTCGACAAGTTTTTGGGGAGTCGCCAAGTGGTAAGGCATCGGATTTTGATTCCGACATTCGTAGGTTCGATCCCTACCTCCCCAGCCAGATTCTCAAGCATTGACGGGCGTTAGCGTCCATTTCACTTCAAGGGGTGCTCTCGATGTCCGGCGACATGATGGTCTTTACCGGCAATGCCAATCCAAAGCTTGCCGAAAGTGTGGCGCGGCATCTTGGCATCCATCTCGGGCGCGCCACGGTGAGCCGCTTCTCCGACGGCGAGGTGATGGTTGAAATCCTCGAGCATGTGCGCGGCAAGGATGTGTTCATCCTGCAATCCACCTGCGCCCCTACCAATGACAACCTGATGGAAATAATGGTGATGGTGGATGCCCTGCGACGCGCATCGGCCGCCCGCATCACCGCCGCCATTCCGTATTTGGGTTATGCCCGCCAGGACCGGCGTCCGCGTTCGGCGCGGGTGGCGATTACCGCCAAGGTGGTGGCGAACATGCTAACCGGGGTGGGTGTGGATCGGGTGCTGACCATGGATCTGCACTCCGACCAGATTCAGGGTTTCTTCGATATTCCGGTGGACAACGTGTATGCCAGCCCGATCCTGCTGTCGGACGTGTGGCGTTGCGACTACCCCGACCTGATTGTGGTGTCGCCGGATGTGGGGGGCGTGGTGCGCGCGCGCGCGCTGGCGAAACAGCTGGATGCCGATCTGGCGATCATCGACAAGCGCCGTCCGCGCCCGAATGTGGCCAAGGTGATGAACATCATCGGCGAGGTGGCCGGCCGCACCTGCCTGATCATGGATGACATGGTGGATACCGCCAATACCCTGTGCGAAGCAGCCAAAGCCCTGAAGGAAAAAGGCGCCGTGCGGGTGCTGGCTTACTGTACCCACGGCGTGCTGTCCGGTCCGGCGATAGGGCGCATCGAGAATTCGGCGATTGACGAGTTGGTGATCACCGACACGATCCCGTTGAGCGAAGCGGCCAGGAACTGCAAACGCATCCGCCAGCTCAGCATCGCGGAACTGATGGCTGAAACGCTGCGCCGCATCAACGCCGACGAGTCGGTGAGTTCACTGTTTGTGGATTAGTTTTTGCGGTGACCATGTCGGTCATCGCGCAACCCGGAATCTTCTGGTCGCGGAAGATTTCATTTGAAGTGGAGAAGTAAAATGACTGTTGAAATCAGCGCAAGCAAGCGCCAAGTGCAAGGAACGGGTGCGAGCCGCCGTCTGCGCAAGGCGAATCTCGTCCCCGGTGTGGTGTATGGCTCCGGCGAGGCAACCATGATTGAACTCGATCACAACGCTTTGTATTTTGCCCTGCGCAAAGAAGCGTTCCACGCTTCCATCCTGTCTTTGGATTTGGATGGCAAGAAAGAATCCGTGCTGCTGCGCGACTTCCAGATGCACCCGTTCCGCCAACAGGTACAACATATCGATTTCCAGCGCGTCGATGCGAAGAAAAAAGTGCACATGCAAGTGCCGTTGCATTTCGCCAATGGCGAGATTGCGCCGGGCGTCAAAACCGGCGGCGGCATCATCACCCATGTGCTGGCCGATCTGGATGTCATCTGTTTGCCCGCCGATCTGCCGACCTCGATCGAAGTTGATCTGGGCGGATTGGAACTGGGACACTCGATCCACATCGCCGATGTCAAGCTGCCGAAGGGCGTCGAACTGGCGCACCATCACCACGCCGTTGATGCGGTGGCGACGGTGCAGGTGCCGCGCGGTGCGGTTGAAGCGGCCGCCGATGCCGCCGCCGATGCCGCTGTGGCGGAAGCTGCGGCGGCCGCTTCCGCCGCTGCCGCACCGGCGACTGCCGCACCCGTTGCCAAGAAGTAATCTGCTGCCGTAACAACCCGCCATGCGATCATACATTGCATGGCGGGTTTTTCATTTGCAGAGGTGCACGTGAGCGAACCGATCAAACTCATCGTTGGCCTGGGTAATCCCGGCGCGGAATACGCGGCGACACGCCACAACGCCGGTTTCTGGTGGGTGGATGAACTGGCACGTTTGCACAACGCGAATTTCAGGGCCGACGGCAAGTTCCACGGGCTGATCGCAAAAACGGCTCTGCACGGGCATGAGGTGCAACTACTCAAACCGCAAACCTTTATGAATCTCAGCGGGCGTGCGGTCGGTGCGGTGGCAAACTTTTACAAGTTGCAGCCGGCGCAGATACTGGTGGTGCACGACGAGCTCGACTTGCCGCCGGGCAGCGCCAAGCTTAAGCTGGGCGGCGGTCACGGCGGGCACAACGGACTGAAGGACATCATCGCGCATCTCGGCACAAAGGATTTCTGGCGCCTGCGCGTTGGCATCGGTCATCCGGGCGAGCGGGCGGAGGTGGTCAACTATGTTTTGAACGCGCCGCGCAAGGAAGAACAAGTGTTGATCGGGAAAGCGCTGCAACGCGCCCGGGAGATTGCGCCGCTGATCATCGAGGGCAAGCTGGAAGCGGCGATGCTGAAGCTACATAGTGCGTAAAGTGCAAAACCTTTTCCCGCAGATTGCGCCGATTGACGCAGATTTAATCTGTGTGAATCTATGTAATCTGCGGGCAAGTCTTTTCGGAATATAAGGAAAAATCATGAGTCTCAAATGCGGTATCGTCGGTCTCCCCAATGTGGGCAAATCCACGCTGTTCAATGCGCTGACCAAGTCTGGCATTGCGGCGGAGAACTATCCTTTCTGCACCATCGAGCCGAACGTTGGCATCGTTGAAGTGCCCGATCCGCGCATGGATGAACTGGCCAAGATCGTCAAGCCGCAGCGCATGCAATACGCCATCGTCGAGTTCGTGGATATCGCCGGACTGGTGGCGGGCGCCTCCAAGGGCGAGGGATTGGGCAACCAGTTTCTCGCCAACATCCGCGAGACCGACGCCATCGTCAACGTCGTGCGCTGCTTCGACGATGAAAACGTCGTGCACGTCGCGGGCAAGGTCGATCCGATCTCCGATATTGAAGTCATCCTGACCGAACTGGCGCTGGCCGATCTGGCCGTGGTGGAACGCACCATCCAGCGCGACGGCAAAAAAGCCAAGTCCGGTGACAAGGACGCGCAGAAACTGGTCGCCCTGCTGGAGAAACTGTTGCCGCACTTGAACGAAGGCAAACCGGCGCGCACTTTCGGTTTGAGCGATGACGAGATACAGCTCATCAAGCCGCTGTGCCTGCTCACCGTCAAGCCCGCGATGTATGTCGGCAACGTGATGGAAGACGGTTTCGAAAACAACCCCCACCTCGACCGCTTGCGCGAACACGCGGCGAAAGAGGGCGCGCCCGTCGTGGCCTTGTGCGCCAAGATCGAACAGGAACTGGCCGACCTCGACGACGCCGACAAAAAGGAATTCCTCGCCGATCTCGGCCTGGGCGAGCCCGGCCTCAATCGCTTGATTCGCACCGGCTACGAACTGCTCGGCCTGCAAACCTACTTCACCGCCGGGGTGAAGGAAGTGCGCGCCTGGACCATCCACAAGGGCGACACCGCACCGCAAGCCGCCGGCGTCATCCACACCGATTTCGAAAAAGGCTTCATCCGCGCGCAGACCATCTCATATACCGACTTCATCGCCTGCGGCGGCGAGGCGGGCGCGAAAGAGAAGGGCAAGATGCGCGTCGAGGGAAAAGATTATGTTGTGCAGGATGGTGACCTGTTGAATTTTCTGTTCAACGTCTAAACGGAACTGCCGTGCCGGAACGGCTTATAAAAGCAGAATCCTGAATCCGATCAGGATCAGCATCGCGCCGCCGAACAGCCCTGCCCTGTTTTCCAGACAAGTGCCGCCGCGCTGGCCGATGCGCACCCCGGCTCAACTGAAGGCAAAGGTGGTTGCGCCGATCATGGCGGGCGGGCCAAAGGCGATCCGGCGGGCATAAGACTCCACCCGGACGAGCATGCCCTTGCCGCCGAGATAGCCGATGAGAGGCATCAGCGCATGGAAGAGGCCAAAGTAAATCCCGGCCTTCAAGTCCGGCCTGGGAATGTTTCCTTTGGAACCCGGGCCGATGGAGACGGCGAATGCGTCCTTGCTTAACGCCACGGCCAACACGATCACTTCGAGCATGCGGGGGGCCGGAATGACGGCGTGTTTTCGCTCAATCGATCAGCGCCAGCTCGAACAGGCTGTGGTTGTGCGCCAGTTGGTCAGGCAGTTTTTCCCCCATCTTGGCGAACCATTCCTTGTGTAGGGCCAGCTCCTGTTTCCACGCCTGCGCATCGATGCGGTTCAGTTGGCCGAATTCGGCCTTGCTGATCTCAATGCCGGACCAGTCGATGTCCTCGAAGCGCGGCATCCAGCCCAGCGCGGTTTTATGTGCGCCGACCCGGTTGCGGACACGGTCCACGATCCATTTCAGCACGCGCATGTTGTCGCCGAACCCGGGCCAGATGAATTCGCCGTTTTCGTTCAGGCGAAACCAGTTCACGCAAAAGATTTTCGGGGCGTGCTCCACCACATGCCCCATCTTCAACCAGTGGTTGAAATAGTCGCCCATGTGGTAGCCGCAGAACGGCAGCATGGCAAAGGGGTCGCGCCGCACCACGCCCTGTTCCCCGGTGGCGGCAGCGGTGGTTTCCGACCCCAGGGTGGAGGCCATATAGACGCCAAAATTCCAGTTGAACGCTTCGTATACCAGCGGCACTGTGGTGGCGCGGCGTCCGCCGAAGATGAAGGCGGAGATCGGCACGCCTTGCGGGTCTTCCCACGCTGGATCAATCGACGGGCACTGGCTGGCCGGTGCGGTGAAACGGGAATTGGGATGGGCCGCCTTGCGTCCGGTCTTGCCGTCGGCCGGAGTCCAGTCACAGCCCTGCCAGTCGATCAGGTGGGCGGGCGGTTCTTTGGTCATGCCTTCCCACCACACATCGCCGTCGTCGGTCAGGGCGACATTGGTGAAAATAATGTTTTCCCTGAGCGTCTCCAGCGCGTTGCGGTTGGTCTTTTCGGAGGTGCCGGGTGCCACGCCGAAGAAGCCCGCTTCCGGATTGATGGCATAAAACCGGCCATCCTTGCCGGGCTTGATCCACGCGATGTCGTCGCCCACCGTGGTGATCTTCCAGCCGTCGAAAGTCTTCGGCGGGATCAGCATGGCGAGATTGGTCTTGCCGCAGGCGGAAGGGAAAGCGGCGGCGACATAGTTTTTTTCTCCGTCCGGTGACTCGATGCCGAGAATCAGCATGTGTTCCGCCAGCCAGCCCTCGTCGCGCGCCATGGTCGAGGCGATGCGCAGGGCGAAGCACTTCTTGCCGAGCAGTGCGTTGCCGCCATAGCCGGAACCGTAGGACCAGATCTCCCGCGTCTCGGGGAAATGCACGATGTATTTGGTGGCCGGATTGCACGGCCATTCGACGTCCTGCTGCCCGGCTTGCAGCGGTGCGCCGACGCTGTGCAGGCAGGGCACAAATTCGCCGTCCGTACCGAGCATGTCGAGCACCGGCTTGCCCATGCGCGCCATGATGCGCATGTTGACCGCCACGTAGGGCGAGTCGGATATCTCGACGCCGATATGGGCGATGGGCGAGCCGAGCGGCCCCATACTGAACGGAATCACGTACAGGGTGCGCCCGCGCATCGCGCCTTTGAACAGGCCGGTGAGCGTCTCGCGCATGACTTTCGGATATTCCCAGTTATTGGTTGGCCCGGCATCTTCTGGCTTTTCGGAGCAGATGAAAGTGCGGTCCTCGACGCGCGCCACATCGGAAGGGTCGGAGCAGGCGAGAAAGGAATTGCGGCGCTTGGCCGGATTAAGTTTGACTAAAGTCCCGGCGGCCACCATTTCCGCGCACAGCCGGTCATATTCCTGCTGTGATCCGTCGCACCAGATGATGCGTTCCGGTTCGGTTAGTGCGGCGACCCCGGCCACCCAGGCTTTGAGTTTTTCATGGCGGATATATGCGGGTGCGGCGAGATCGGTCGTCATCAATTCAGACTCCAGAATTTGGCGTGAAAAAACAAATTGGCTGATGTAGCAAGCCCATGGTACTTGCCTGTAATCGTATTCAGGCCGATGGTTAGCGCGATGGATTGTAACGAGGATGCCCCGTTCTGGCTATAACACCAGTTAAAAGTGGCGACAAAGGGTGGCAATCTCGAGCAACTGCGCACAACCTGACGGGTCGCCGTGTTGAATGCAATCTATTTTGGGCCCGATCTATAGCCGTGCGGCGCGTTGATGCGCATCTGAGCTTCGGCTATAATGGTCGCCAGTCCAAAGGCGGGATGAACAAAAAGTTCCTCCCGCTTCTTTATGTCCAGTTCAAGGGAGCCTCCAGTGTCGCAGACGAAGCCAGCCATCCTAGTTTTAGCCGATGGAACGGTATTTCGCGGCATTGCCATCGGGGCGGAGGGCAGTAGCATTGGCGAGGTGGTGTTTAACACCGCGATGACCGGCTACCAGGAGATCCTGACCGACCCGTCCTACTGCAAACAGATCGTCACCCTGACTTATCCGCACATTGGCAACACCGGCTGCAATCCGGAAGATATTGAATCGCGCCAGGTGTTCGCCAGCGGTCTGGTCATCCGCGACCTGTCGATGACGGTGAGCAATTTCCGTAGCACACAATCCCTGCCCGAATACCTCAATGCCAACAAGGTGGTCGCCATCGCCGGTATCGATACGCGCAAGCTGACGCGCATCCTGCGCAGCAAGGGGGCGCAGAACGGTTGCATCGCCACGGGCGATGATGTCGAGGCGGCACTGAAAGCGGCACGCGGCTTTGACGGCCTGGCGGGAATGGACCTGGCGCAAGTCGTTACCTGCGACAAACCCTACGAATGGGTGCAACGCGAGTGGGAATTGGGCGCGGGTTATCGCTACAGCAGCGAATCAAAATTCCATGTGGTGGCATACGACTTCGGCGTGAAGCGCAACATTCTGCGCATGCTGGCTGAGCGCGGCTGCAAGATCACCGTGGTTCCGGCCAACACTTCAGCCGCCGATGTGCTGGCGTTGAAGCCGAACGGCGTATTCCTGTCCAACGGCCCCGGCGATCCGGAGCCTTGCGATTACGCGATCGCGGCGACGCAAAAATTCCTTGCGGTGGGCATGCCGCTGTTCGGCATCTGTCTCGGCCATCAGATACTGGGCCTCGCCTCGGGCGCCAAGACCGTGAAGATGAAGTTCGGCCACCGCGGCGCCAACCATCCGGTGCAAGACACGCAAACCAGGCGCGTGATGATTACCAGCCAGAACCACGGTTTTGCGGTGGATGTGGCGACGTTGCCGAAGAATGCGCGCGTCACGCACCTCTCGCTGTTCGACGGCACGCTGCAGGGTTTCGAGCTGACCGACAAGCCCGCGTTCTGTTTCCAGGGTCACCCCGAAGCGAGTCCCGGCCCGCATGACGTGGATGGTTTGTTCGATAAATTTGTGGGATTGATGGAGAAAATCAAAACCTAACCACAGGGACACAGAGGCACAGAGAAAATCTCTGTGCTATCTCTGTGTCTCTGTGCCTCTGTGGTGAAGAAGTTATGGCAAAACGCACTGACATTAAATCGATTCTCATCATCGGTGCCGGTCCCATCGTCATCGGGCAGGCGTGCGAATTCGACTATTCCGGCGCGCAAGCCTGCAAGGCGCTTCGCGAGGAAGGCTATCGCGTCATTCTGGTAAATTCGAATCCGGCCACCATTATGACCGATCCGAATATGGCGGATGCGACCTACATCGAGCCGATCACCTGGCAGATGGTGGAAAAGATCATCGCCAGGGAAAAACCGGACGCGATCCTGCCGACCATGGGCGGACAGACCGCGCTGAACTGCGCGCTGGACCTGGCCAGGCACGGTGTGCTGGAGAAGTACAAGGTCGAGATGATAGGCGCCTCGCGCGACGCCATCGACATGGCGGAAGACCGCGAGAAGTTCAAGCAGGCGATGACACGCATCGGGCTGGCTTCGGCACGTTCCGCCATCGCGCATAGCATGGAAGAGGCGCTGCAGGTGCAGCAGGTGATGGGTTTTCCGACCATCATCCGCCCCTCGTTCACCATGGGCGGTTCCGGCGGCGGCATCGCCTACAACCGCGAAGAGTTTGTTGAGATCTGCGAGCGCGGTCTGGAAGCGTCGCCGACCAAGGAGTTGCTGATCGAGGAATCGCTGCTCGGCTGGAAAGAGTACGAGATGGAAGTCGTGCGCGACCGCAACGACAATTGCATCATCATCTGCTCCATCGAGAATCTGGACCCGATGGGCGTGCATACCGGCGACTCCATCACCGTCGCCCCGGCGCAGACACTGACCGACAAGGAATACCAGATCATGCGCGATGCAAGCTTGGCGGTGCTGCGCGAGATCGGCGTGGAGACCGGCGGTTCCAACGTGCAGTTCTCCGTCAATCCCGACGACGGGCGCATGGTAGTGATCGAGATGAATCCGCGCGTGTCGCGTTCCTCGGCGCTGGCGTCCAAGGCGACCGGTTTCCCCATCGCGAAAGTGGCGGCCAAACTGGCCGTGGGTTACACGCTTGACGAGCTGAAGAACGATATCACCGGCGGTGCGACGCCCGCATCCTTTGAGCCGACCATAGACTACGTGGTGACCAAGATCCCGCGTTTCGCGTTCGAAAAATTTCCGCAAGCCAATGACCGCCTGACCACACAGATGAAATCGGTTGGCGAGGTGATGGCGATTGGCCGCACCTTCCAGGAGTCGTTCCAGAAAGCCCTGCGCGGCCTGGAAGTGGGCGTGAACGGGCTGGACAGCAAATTTAGCGACCGGGAAGCCATTGTGTCCGAACTCGGCAACCCCGGCCCGGACCGCATCTGGGCGGTGGGCGATGCCTTCCGTCTTGGCATGAGTGCGGATGAAGTATTCAACATCAGCAAGATCGACCCGTGGTTTCTGGTGCAGATCGCGGACATCATCCGCCAGGAACAGGCGCTGCCTGGCCGCGCGCTGGAAAGTCTGGACGCGGATCATCTGCGCGCGCTGAAGCGCAGCGGTTTTTCCGATGCGCGGCTGGCGAATTTGCTGGGGACGGATGAGGCGGCGGTGCGCGCTTACCGGCATGCACTGGCGATTCGTCCGGTATTCAAGCGCGTCGATACCTGCGCCGCAGAGTTCGCCACCAACACGGCCTACATGTATTCCACCTATGAGGAAGAGTGCGAGTCGCAACCGACCGGCAACAAGAAGATCATGGTGCTGGGCGGCGGACCCAACCGCATCGGGCAGGGCATCGAGTTCGATTATTGCTGCGTGCATGCCGCGCTGGCGATGCGCGAGGACGGCTACGAGACCATTATGGTCAACTGCAACCCCGAAACGGTTTCCACCGACTACGACACTTCAGATCGTTTGTACTTCGAGCCGCTAACGCTGGAAGATGTGCTGGAGGTCGTGGCAGTAGAAAAACCCGTCGGCGTGATCGTGCAGTATGGCGGTCAGACACCGCTAAGTCTGGCGCGCGGCCTGCAAAAAAATGGCGTGCCCATCATCGGCACGACGCCGGACATGATCGACATGGCGGAAGACCGCGCGCGTTTCCAGGCGATGTTGCGCGAACTGGATTTGAAGCAGCCGCCCAACCGTACTGCCAGCAACGTGGCCGATGCGGTCGCCGGGGCTGCCGAGATCGGCTATCCGCTAGTGATGCGGCCCAGCAATGTGCTGGGCGGACGCGGCATGGAGATCATTCATGCGCAGCCCGACCTCGAACGCTACATGCGCGAGGCGGAAGAGTTGGCCAAGACCTACCCCGAACGCATGCCGATTTTGCTCGACCGTTTCCTGAATGACGCGATTGAAGTGGACGTGGATGCGGTATCCGATGGCGCGCAGGTGATCATCGGCGGCATCATGGAACACATCGAACAGGCGGGCGTGCACTCCGGCGACTCGGCCTGTTCATTGCCGCCGTATTCGCTGTCCGCTAAATTGCAGGACGAATTGCGCCGCCAGACCGTGGCGATGGCCAAAGCATTGAATGTGGTTGGTCTGATGAACGTGCAGTTCGCCATTCAGGGCGAGTCCGTGTATGTGCTGGAAGTGAATCCGCGTGCCTCGCGCACCGTGCCCTTCGTGTCAAAAGCGAGCGGTGTGCCGCTGGCCAAGATCGCCGCACGCTGTATGGCCGGCCAATCGCTGGCCGCGCAGGGTGTGACGAAAGAAGTCGTTCCGCCGTTCTATGCGGTAAAGGAGGCGGTGTTCCCGTTCATCAAGTTCCCCGGCGTCGATACCATCCTCGGCCCGGAGATGAAATCCACCGGCGAGGTGATGGGCGTCGGCACGACATTTGCCGAAGCGTTCGTTAAATCGCAGCTTGCCGCCAGCGTGAAGTTGCCGAAAGCCGGCAAGGTGTTCATTAGCGTGCGCGAGGAAGATAAACCGGGTGCGGCAGAAGTGGCGCGCACTCTGAATCAGCTTGGCTTTACCATTCTCGCCACGCGCGGAACCGGTTCGGTGATTACCGCCGCCGGGGTGGAAGTGATCATGGTCAACAAGGTGGCAGAAGGCCGTCCGCACATTGTGGACATGATCAAGAACGGGGAAGTCAGCCTGATCATCAATACGGTGGACAGCAAACCGTCGGTGATGAAGGACTCCTATTCGATCCGCCATGCCGCTTTGCAAGGCCGCGTCACCTATTACACTACGCTGGCCGGCGCGCGCGCCGCCTGTCTGGGCATGCAGTATCTGACCGAATTGCAGGTGTACGACCTGCAAGCCTTGCACTCCAGTATTCAATAAGGAAACAAATGATGAGCAAAACCCCTTTGACCGTGGTCGGCGCGGAGCTATTGCGCAAAGAGTTACACCGCCTGAAGACCGTGGAAAGACCCGCCGTCATCACCGCCATTGCCGAGGCGCGCGCGCAGGGTGACCTGTCGGAAAATGCGGAATATGATGCGGCCAAAGAAAAGCAGTCCTTCGTCGAGGGACGTATCGTCGAGCTGGAATTTAAGCTGGGTAGCGCGCAGATCATTGATCCGAAGACGCTGGCCGCAGATGGGCGTTGCGTGTTTGGCACGACCGTGGTGCTGGAAGATGTGAATAATGGCGACGTGGTGACTTACCAGATCGTCGGCGACGACGAGGCCGACATCAAACATCGCAAGATTTCCATCAGTTCACCCATTGCGCGGGCGCTGATCGGCAAGTCCGAGGGCGATATTGCCGAGGTGCAGGCACCGGGCGGGGTGCGGGAATACGAAGTGGTAGAGGTTCAGTATCTTTGAATTGTAGGTCGGGCTTCAGCCCGACATGTCGGGTTACCTCGAAGAGGTTCTTGCGCCCTTTGGGTGAAACCCCGCCTACAATCGGCCGGCGAGCTGTTTCTTGGTGAGCGGTTTCTGGCTCTTGCGGCGTTTCGGTGCCTTGGCGATGGGTGTTTCCAATGGGCGATAGACGACCAGCGTTTTGCCGATGTGTTGCACCGCACCCGTCTTGAGCAGCGTGCAAATCTCCTGCAGCATGGCTTCACGCACTTCCCGCTCGTCGTGCATGACTTTGATTTTCAGCAAGTCGTGGCTTTTCAGACTGCGCTCGATCTCGTCCAGCACGGCGGGGGTCAAGCCTGCGTTGCCGATGATGACAACGGGTTTCAGCGCATGGGCGCGTGCCTTGAGTTCGAGGCGTTGGGCAACGGTGAGATTTAACATGTGGCACTCCAGATTGGGCGCGCATTCTATCAAATTTGCTTGAACTGTCCGCAGATTAAGCAGTTGGCGCCGATGGCGGTTGCCTGACTTTTACATTGTGTGTTTTTTAATCTGCGTGAATCGACGCAATCTGCGGGCAAAAATTCTGCGATGAAAGCTTCCAAAACCAGCAAACAATGGATGCGAGAGCATGTGAACGATCCCTATGTGCAGATGGCGCAGAAGGCGGGTTACCGCGCCCGCGCCGCCTACAAGCTGCTCGAACTGGACGAACGCGACCATCTGATCAAACCCGGGATGGTCGTGGTGGACCTGGGTGCGGTGCCGGGGAGCTGGTGCCAGGTGGTGGCGCAAAAGCTGGGCGCGCACGGGCGCATCATCGCGCTCGACCTGTTGCCCTTGCAGCCCCTGCCGCGTGTCGAGTTCATCCAGGGTGACTTTCGCGAGGATGGCGTGTTGGCGCAACTTGAAGCCAAACTCGATGGACGCCGGATCGACCTTGTAATTTCCGATATGGCGCCCAATATGAGCGGGGTGAACTCGGCGGATCAGGCGCGAGCCATGTATCTGGCGGAACTTGCGCTGGATTTTTCCGCCAAGCACCTCGTCAGCGGCGGCAATTTTGCGGTCAAGGTGTTTCAGGGAACGGGCTTCGAGGACTATCTGAAATCGATGCGCGACCACTTCGTCAAAGTGGTCGCGCGCAAACCGAAAGCCTCGCGCGACCGCAGCAGTGAACAGTATCTGGTGGGGCTGGGCAAACTTGAGAAATAAACCGGGACGTAGTCTAATGCCCGCTCATTCATGAGGAGTAAGTGTGAATAATCTATTCAAGAGTATCGGAATCTGGCTGGTCGTCGCGATGGTGCTGATGACGGTCTTCAATCAGTTCAATGCGCGCCAGCAATCGACGGCGCAAGTCAGGCTGGATTATTCGCAATTCCTCGAAGCGGTGCGCGGCGGGCAGATCGACAAGGTGACCATCGAAGGGCGCACCCTGAAGGCGGTCACCACCGACGGCAAGCGAGTGACCAGTTTTGCGCCCAGCGACATCTGGCTGGTCTCCGACCTGTTGAAGAATGGCGTCAAGGTCGAGGCCAAGCCGGAAGAGGAGCAGGGCTTCCTGACCCAGGTGTTCATCTCATGGTTCCCGATGCTGTTGCTGATCGGTGTCTGGGTCTTTTTCATGCGCCAGATGCAGGGTGGCGGCAAGGGTGGCGCATTCTCGTTCGGCAAGAGCAAGGCGCGTTTGCTGGATGAAAACAAGGAACACTTCACGTTTGCCGATGTGGCCGGCTGCGATGAGGCCAAGGAAGAAGTGTCCGAACTGGTCGATTTTCTGCGCGATCCGGGCAAGTTCCAGAATCTGGGCGGACGCATCCCGCGCGGCGTGCTGATGGTGGGCAGCCCCGGTACCGGCAAGACCCTGCTCGCCAAGGCCATCGCCGGCGAGGCAAAAGTGCCGTTCTTCTCCATTTCCGGTTCCGATTTTGTCGAGATGTTCGTCGGCGTCGGCGCGGCGCGTGTGCGCGACATGTTCGAACAGGCGAAGAAACATTCCCCCTGCATCATCTTCATCGACGAAATCGATGCGGTCGGTCGCCAGCGCGGCGCGGGGTTGGGCGGCGGCAATGATGAGCGTGAACAAACGCTGAATGCACTGCTAGTGGAAATGGATGGTTTCGAAGGCAGTAACGGTGTGATCGTGATCGCCGCCACCAACCGTCCCGACGTGCTGGATGCCGCATTGCTGCGCCCGGGCCGTTTCGACCGCCAGGTGGTGGTGCCGTTGCCGGACATTCGCGGCCGTGAACAGATCCTGATGGTGCATATGCGCAAAGTGCCGTGCGCGCCGGATGTGAATGCCAATGTGCTGGCGCGCGGTACGCCCGGCATGTCCGGTGCCGATCTGGCCAATCTGGTGAACGAGGCGGCGCTGTTCGCGGCACGGCGCGGCAAGCGTTTCGTCGAGATGGATGACTTCGAGGCGGCGAAGGACAAGATATTCATGGGCGCAGAGCGCAAGTCCATGGTGATGCCGGAAGAAGAACGGCGCAACACGGCTTACCATGAATCGGGCCATGCCCTGGTGGCGAAATTGATGCCGAAGACCGACCCGGTGCACAAGGTGACCATCATCCCGCGCGGCCGCGCCTTGGGCCTGACCATGCAGTTGCCGTCCGAAGATCGTTACAGCATGGACAAGATTCGTCTTCTTTCGACGATCACCGTGTTGTTCGGCGGGCGTATCGCGGAAGAAATCTTTATGAATCAAATGACCACCGGCGCTTCCAACGACTTCGAACGCGCGACCGACATGGCGCGCAAGATGGTCACGCAGTGGGGGATGTCCGATGCGCTGGGCACCATGGTGTATGGCGAGAACGAGGGCGAGGTGTTCCTTGGCCGTTCGGTGACCACGCACAAGAATATCTCGGAAGCGAGCATGCAGAAGGTGGATGCGGAGATACGCCGCATCCTGGACGAGCAATATGCGCTGGCGCGCAAGCTGATCGAAGAGAACCGCGACAAGATCGAAGCGATGGCCAAGGCATTGCTGGAATGGGAGACCATCGACGCGGACCAGATCGATGACATCATGGCGGGCAAACCGCCCCGTGCGCCGAAACCCGCGCCGGTGCAGCCCGCCGCACAACCGCCCAAGGACGAGACACCGACCGCGCCGGCCACCGGTGAACCGGCGCAGGAAACCTGATGCCGTGAAAGGTAAAAGTGAAACGTGAAAGATAATCCACCGGGTTCTCCGCGTTTCACCTTTCACGTTTCACCCTTCAGATGATTCTACACTGCGGCAAATTCCACCTCGACCTCGCCCATCCTAAAGTGATGGGCATCATCAATGTCACCCCTGATTCGTTTTCCGACGGCGGACGCTATGTCTCATCCGCCGCTGCCATTGAGCATGCGCAACAACTGATTGCAGACGGTGCCGACCTGCTCGACATCGGCGGCGAATCGACACGACCCGGTGCGGCGGAAGTGAGCGAGCAGGAGGAGCTGGATCGCGTGCTGCCGGTGATCGAAGGCTTGCGCGGCTGCGAAGTGCCGCTCTCCATCGATACCTGGAAGCCGGGGGTCATGCGCGCCGCGCTCAAGGCGGGGGCCAGCCTGGTCAACGATGTGAACGCATTGCAGGCTAGGGGCGCGTTGCAGGCTGTGGCGGACAGTGATGCGGCGGTGTGTCTGATGCATAAACAGGGCACGCCGCAGACCATGCAGCAACAGCCGCGCTATGCCGATGTGGTGGCCGAAGTGTGCGGCTTCCTGCGCGCGCGCATTGCTGCCGCCGAAACGGCAGGCATCGCGCGCGCGCGCATCGTGATCGACCCCGGTTTTGGTTTTGGCAAGGCCTTGACGCATAATCTCGACCTGTTGCGCCATCTGGAGGCGCTGCGCGCGCTGGGCGTTCCCGTGTTGGCCGGCCTGTCGCGCAAGTCGATGCTGGGGGCGCTCACCGGCCGCGCCGTGGAGGATCGCGTGGCGGCCAGCGTCGTCGCCGCGTTGCTGGCGGTGCAGCGCGGCGTCGCGATCGTGCGGGTGCACGATGTGCGCGAGACGGTGGATGCCTTGAAGGTGTGGAATGCGGTAAATCTGTAATACATTTATCCGCAGATTACGCAGATTCGCACAGATTTTAATCTGCGTTAATCTGTGCAATCTGCGGAAACAGTTTTTGTTTCTTGGTTGGGACATGACATGAGCAGAAAGTATTTCGGCACGGACGGTGTGCGCGGCAAGGTGGGGGAGCATCCCATCACCCCGCAATTTGTGATGCATCTGGGCTATGCGGCCGGCAGGGTGTTGGCGAGCGCCGGCCATGCGCAGGGCGAGCGGCCGGGGGTGTTGATCGGCAAGGACACGCGCATCTCCGGCTACATGCTGGAGTCGGCGCTCGAAGCCGGCCTTATCGCGGCGGGTATCGATGTCTATCTGGCCGGACCGATCCCGACCCCGGCGGTGGCTTATCTGACACGGGCTTTGCGCTTGCAGGCCGGGGTGGTCATCTCCGCGTCGCACAATCCGTTCGAGGACAACGGCATCAAATTCTTTTCCGGTAACGGGACGAAACTGCCGGATGCCGTGGAGCTCGCCATTGAGGCAGCATTGGATGAGCCGATGCAGACCAACCCGTCCGCCAGTTTGGGCAAGGCCAAACGGATCGACGATGCGGTCGGCCGCTATATCGAATTCTGCAAGAGCAGTTTTCCCAACGAGATGAATCTGCGCGGTCTGAAGATCGTGGTGGACAGCGCGCACGGTGCGACTTATCACATCGCGCGCCACGTCTTTCATGAACTCGGTGCGGAGGTGGTGGCCATCGGCGCCGAGCCGGATGGGTTGAACATCAACGCCGGCTACGGCGCGACCCAGCCGCAAAACCTGCAAAAAGCCGTGGTCGAACACCAGGCCGATATCGGCATCGCGCTGGATGGCGATGGCGACCGTCTGATCATGGCGGATGCGGACGGCACGCTCTACGATGGCGACCAGTTGCTCTACATCATCGCGCGCCAGCGCCAGGCCGAAGGAACATTGAAAGGCGGCGTGGTGGGCACGCTGATGACCAATCTCGCTTTTGAACACGCCATGCAGCATCTGGGCATTCCCTTCGCGCGCGCCAAGGTGGGCGACCGTTATGTGATGGAACTGCTGCAACAGCACGGTTGGCAACTGGGCGGCGAGAATTCCGGCCACATCATCTGTTTGGACAAGCACAGCACCGGCGACGGCATTATTTCCGCCTTGCAAGTGCTGCATGCACTGCGCATGCAGCAGCAGACTTTGTCCCGGGCGGCTGGAGATATGCGCATGTATCCGCAGATACTTATCAATGTGAAAGTGACGGGCAAGGCGGCCGATCTGCTGGAACGCACCGAGGTCACGGCGGAGGTCGCCAAGGCCGAGCGTGACTTGAACGGCAAGGGGCGGGTGTTGCTGCGTCCTTCCGGCACGGAGCCGCTGTTGCGGGTGATGGTGGAAGGAGAGGACGGGCCTCAGGTCAAGTTGTGGGTGGAAAGGATCGCGGGGGTGGTGAAAGGAGTGGCGGGTTAACTGTATTTTTCATTGCCCGAACCGATTTTTGGTATGGCGTTTTTTCGATTTGGTCTATCTGTTTGCGCGATCAAACACCGATTCTGGCCCTCAGCCTTCCCAGCATTCCCATGAATTTTCCGGCCTGCACTTGCTCCTGCGGGTCGCTGATCGGCGCTACTGCTTGCCGTTTCTGCAGCACAGGTTGATTGCGCACCATCTTGAACCGTTCCAGCATGGACTCCAGGTTGCGCGCAAGGATGCCTTTGCTGACCGGCTTGGGCAGGAAACGGGTGATTTGCGCCTGGTTGATGAGCTCGATGAGGCGCGAGGTATCGTTGAATGTGGTAACGACGATGCATTGCGTCTGCGGGTTGAGCTGCTTGATGGTCTTGAGGATGTAGCCGACATTGGTCTCGCCCAGCATTAGGTCGGACACGACCACGGAGATATCCTGCTTCGCCAGCTCTTCCATGGCGTGCTGGGCATCGGAAGCCCAGACGATATCGCACCGGTCGCTCAATGTCTCATGCACGATCTTGGCAGTGGTCTCATCATGATCCATGATGAGCACGCGCGGCCTGGCGCTTGCCATGCCGACGGCGATATCGGTGTGCGATTGCACGGCAAAGCTGGCCTCGGCGATAGCGGCGGCCTCGGCGACCACTGATTTCACTTCTTCCACATTCCACGGCTTCATCAGATAACGGAACACTTCGCCATCATTCACGCTGGCGATGGAAGCGTCGAGATCTGAATAACCGGTCAGCAGGATGCGCATGGTGGCGGGCGAGGTCTCGCGGGCGATGCGCAACAGCTCGGAACCCTGCATCACCGGCATGCGCTGGTCGCTGACGATGACATGGATCTTCTCATCGCGCAGGATACGGATGGCCTCGTGCGGATCGGTCGTTATGCGCACGTGATAACCGGCGAAGAACAACATTCGCAGCGAGCGCAGGATGCGTTCTTCATCGTCGATCAGCAGCAGGGTGGGTTTGCTCATGGTTATTCCTTATTTGGCTACTGCTTCCAGCATCGCCACTTGCGCCGCCCTGGCGGCAACAACGGGAAGCCTGATATGGAAATGGGTGCCTTCGCCAACACGCGATTCGACGCGGATCTCGCCGCCATGTTGCTGGATGATCTGGTGGGTGATGGCAAGTCCCAGCCCGGTGCCTTCGCCCACCGGTTTGGTGGTGAAGAAGGGATCGAAGATGCGCGTGAGGATATCTTCCGGTATGCCCTTGCCGTTGTCGGCCACGCTGACGTGAATGTCGCCATCGGCATGCCACGACTTGATGTGCAGTCTCCCTTGCGCTTCCATTGCCTGTGCCGCATTGGTGAAGAGATTGAGGAAGACCTGGTTGAGCTGGGACGGCGCGCAAGTGATCCTGGGCAAGTCGCCCAGTTCCCTGATGATCTCGACTTTGTTCTTGAGCACGTTGCGTCCGATATTGAGCGCGCTTTCGATGCAGTCGTTCAGGTTCATCATGTCGGTGGCGGCGGCATCCATGCGCGAGAAGTTCTTGAGGTTGAGCACCAGTTCGGATATCTGGCCAATGCCGTAGAGCGAATCGGCCATCAGCCCGTTCATCTCGCCCAGCATCTCCTGGGCGTTCACGTCGTTGCGCATCGCGGCGACCATCTGCATCTGTTCCGTGATCTGCTCTTCGCTCGCCTTCTCGTCGAGCAGATTATCGACCAGCGATTCATACCCGGCGATCATGGTTTGTATCTGGGAGAACAACTCCTGGCCTATCGCGACGTTGTTCTGCACGTAGCCCAGCGGCGTGTTGATCTCGTGCGCGACGCCGGCAACCATCTGGCCGAGCGATGCCATCTTTTCCGATTGCACCAAGGCAAGCTGCGATGATTTGAGTTGCGAATAGGCCTTTTCAAGTTCGCCTGTATTGGCCCGCATCTGTTGTTCCATTGCCTTGAGCAGGTCCATCACGAAACCCACCCCCAGATATTGACCGTGGCGTACCACGATGAAATCTTCGGTGAGAGGGAATTGCATGTTCTCTGCAACATACTGTGCAGCCGATGCCAGTGTCTGGTCCAGATCAACCAGCAGGGGTCTTTTGTTGATGAATTGGCGAATCGGGCGTTTGCCATAGAGTTCGCGCGCATATCGTTTTAGATAGATATCCATGAAGCGATAGCGGCTTATCATGCCGACCGGACGCCCGTCTTCGACGACCGGTAGGGAGAGCAACTTGGCATATTCCGGCTTGAAGAACTCTTCGGCGACATCATTAAGCGGGGAATCGGGAGAGATGGCTATGATCGGATTGATCATAGCCAGAATATCTTCACCGGAACGATTTGAACTGTGCATACAACCTCCTGGACTGCAATTTTGTTATCGTGCAGCGGCGGAGATTCTATGTGGGCTGGATGACAATCGAATGACATGGCGCTGTATATGCCTTGTTTATGCGAAAACTTGAACGGCAGGTCATTGTGAAAGTGACGGGCAAGGCGGCCGATCTGCTGGAACGCACCGAGGTCACGGCGGAGGTCGCCAAGTCCGAGCGTGACTTGAACGGCAAGGGGCGGGTATTGTTGCGCCCTTCCGGCACGGAGCCCTTGCTGCGGGTGATAGTGGAAGGAGAGGATGGGGTGCAGGTCAAGATGTGGGCAGAGAAGATCGCGGAGGCGGTGAAAAGGGCGGGACTCTGAGCGGTTCGCTCTCGGTATGGGCCTCGTTGAAATGTCGGGTATTTAATTAACTGTCATAATTGTGTAATCTTGCGCGGATATGCTCGCACTTGATGAATGCCATTTGAATGGCGCTCATTAAATCTTTCCCACTTACAGGAGCTTATTTCCATGAATATGAAGAAAACCATCGTGGCGCTGGGTCTAGTGTCCACCTTCGCTCTGGGCACGCAAAGCATGGTCGCCCACGCCGCCGGAGTTGATTCTGCGTTGCCTGACTATACCAAGTCCAGCGGCGTATCCGGCAACTTCACCAGCGTTGGTTCGGACACCCTGAATAACCTGATGACCCTGTGGGCCGAGTCTTACAAGCGCTTTTACCCCAACGTCAACATCCAGATCCAGGGTGCCGGCTCCTCCACCGCGCCGCCGGCCCTGATCCAGGGTGCGTCCAACTTCGGTCCCATGAGCCGCACCATGAAGGATGAGGAAATCGTTGCCTTCGAGAAGAAATACGGCTACAAGCCCACTCCGGTCCCCGTGGCTATTGACGCCCTGGCCGTGTACGTGAACAAGGACAACCCCATCAAAGGTCTGTCCATTCCCGAGTTGGATGCCATCTTCTCCGCCACCCGCAAGTGCGGCGGCGAGGCTGAAATCAACAAATGGGGCCAGTTGGGCATGACTGGCGACTGGGCCGGGCGCGGTATCGCCCTGTACGGCCGCAATTCCGTGTCCGGCACCTACGGCTACTTCAAGAAGCACGCCCTGTGCAAGGGGGACTTCACCAAGCGCGTCGCCGAGCAGCCCGGCTCCGCTTCTGTGGTGCAGAGTGTTAGTGGTCAGATCGGCGCCATTGGCTATTCCGGCATCGGTTACCTGACCTCCGGCGTGCGCGCCGTGCCCCTGGCCAAGAAGAGCGGCGAGCCGTTCTATGAAGCCTCTCCCGAAAACGCCCTCAGCAAGACGTACCCCCTGGCCCGCGTGCTTTACGTCTATGTGAACAAGCGCCCGAACCAAGCGTTGTCGCCCTTGGAGCGTGAGTTCTTCAAGATGGTGCTGTCCAAGCAGGGCCAGGAAGTAGTGGTCAAGGACGGTTTTGTGCCGATGCCCGCCGCCATGGTTTCGAAGGCCCGGCGCGACTTGGGTATCAACTGATCCCCGCCGGCAAATCCCGCACGCCCCTGACCGGGTGTGCGCCAACAATCCCAATGGAGTGAAATCATGCGAAACACCCAGCAGTTTAAACTGGTTGCCGTGCTATCTGCCCTGCTCGCCTTCGGCGTCGTGAGTGGTTGCACTACTAACAGCCAGTCCACGGCAGCCGCCCCGGCGGCCATGGCCGAGGCTCCGGTTCAGAAGCAGACCTATTTCATGGTTTACCACGACAATGGCCGCATCTACGCCATGACCGAGCCAAATATCTATCTCGGCCTGATGACGCACGACGAAGTGCCGCTGACCCGCACCCGCATCGGTGGTGGCCCCGACGGCGAGACCGTGATCTTCGGCATCACCAAGGCCGACGGCAAGCATCTGGACAAGCCCACCGCCGCCGAGGATATCTTCGACGGCCGGACCAAGGATGTCGGTGCCTTCTATGGCGAGGTAGTGCGCAATGGCCGCTACCACGTCTTCGGTGAATGGAAGGATTTCCAGGACTACCTGTCGCACAAGGAAATCACTTTCACCTATACCGAGATCGGCACGGGCCCGAAAGGTGAAACCGTGATTTATGCCCTGAACAAGGAAACCAAGAAGCACGGCCGTCCGGTGGCGCTGATCGAGCATTTCAATCAGTTGCGTCAGGTAAAATAAGCCGGTCCGCTTCAATAAGGCAGCGATTCGGGCCGAGCCATGACATGGTTCGGCCCGGTTTTTAAGAATCCGCGCACAGGGCGCAAGCGAGTCAACGGCAATAGATAAAGTGGTGCATTATGGAAAAAATTGAGGCCAGCATTACCAGCGCGGGCGGTCACACCGGTCGCCGGATGGCGAAGGACAAGCTGTTCAAGTATCTTATGACCTTCGGCGGCTTGAGTGTGATCATTGCGATCAGTACCATCTTCTTTTATTTGGCCAGCGTCGTTGCACCCCTGTTCATGCCGCCCCATATGGATAAACTCAAACCATTGGTTGTGACGGCGACGGATCAGACGTCGGTTCACCTGGCCATGGAAGAGCAGGTGGAGATTGGTGCACGGTTCGCCAGTCAGGGCGGCGTCACCTTCTTCAGTCTTGCTGACGGTAAATTGTTGCATCAGGAGCAGGTCGGTCTGCCGAAGTCGGTCACGGCCAGCAGTTTCTCCGCTGGCGATCTGCGCAAGCGGGTTATGGCCTACGGCCTTGCCAACGGACGACTGGTGTTGTTCAAGGACGACTACAAGGTGACATTCACCCAGGACCCGGAGAATCCGCAGAAGGATATTCGCAGCATCGTCCCCGGTCTCGTTTACCCGCTGGGAGCGGATGCACTGGTGCTGGATGATGCCGGCAAGGCGTTGAAGCGGCTGGCCATCCAGCATGACGACGAAGGCACCTCTGCCGTGGCGTTGACACAGGACGACCGCCTGTTGTTGGGCTACTACACCAGCGAGAGCGATTTCACCGGCGAGTCGGTGACCACCGAACGCGCTGCGCTGCACGAGTTGCCGAAACTGGATGGCGGAGTCGACCAGATCCTGCTTGAGATCAAGCAGCGCGACCTGTATGTACTCCACGGTGGCCGCTTCATCAGCCACTTCGATGTCCAGGATAAGGACGATCCGGTTTTGAAGCAGACCGTGGCGGTCGTGCCGGAAGGCGAGCGCGTCACGGCCATGGCCCTGCTTTCGGGCGGGTTCTCCATCATCGTTGGTACCGATAAAGGGGGTCTGGCCCAGTGGTTCCAGGTGCGCGATGACAAAAATGTAAACACACTGACTCACATCCGTGACTTCAAATCCATGGACGCGCCCATTACTTACCTGGCCCCCGAGCATGCTCGCAAAGGTTTTTTGGCGGGCGATGCCAAAGGCGGCGTCAATCTTTATTACGCCACCTCTGAACGCTTGCTGGTAGAGGCTGACACTGGTGGTGCGGCGGTGCGGATGGCATCCTTTGCGCCACGAGCCAACGCCATCGTGCTGGAGACGGACAAGGGTGAAATTCAGGCAGCCCACATTGAAAACGAATATCCTGAAGTTTCCTTTGGCGCGCTGTGGGGCAAGGTCTGGTATGAAAGTTACGAAAAACCGGACTATCTCTGGCAATCTGCCGCAGCCAGCTCGGATTTCGAACCCAAATTCAGTATTGCACCACTTACTTTTGGCACATTGAAGGCGGCTTTCTATGCCATGCTGGTGGCGGTTCCTCTGGCTGTGCTCGGTGCCATCTTCGCCGCCTATTTCATGTCGCCGAAGATGCGCAGTGTGGTCAAGCCTTCCATCGAGATTATGGAGGCTTTGCCCACTGTCATCCTGGGTTTCCTCGCCGGTCTGTGGCTGGCTCCCTTCGTCGATAACAACCTGGCCGGTACGTTGATGGCGCTGTTCTTTCTGCCGTTCAGTTTCGTCATTGCCGCCTATCTGTGGCACTGGCTGCCCCGGCGACTCACCGACCGGGTTGGCCCCGGCTGGGAGGCCGCGCTGTTGCTGCCGGTCATCATTCTGGTGATGTGGCTGGCGGTCTATCTGGGGCATCCCATCGAGGCGACTTTTTTCGGCGGCGATATGCCCCGCTGGATGAGCAATGAACTCGGCTGGGCCTATGAACAGCGCAATTCGCTGGTGGTGGGCATCGCCATGGGTTTTGCCGTTGTTCCGACCATTTTTTCCATCGCCGAGGACGCGGTGTTCAGCGTCCCCAAACACCTGAGCAGCGGTTCGCTGGCGCTGGGTGCGACGCCATGGCAAACACTGTTCTACGTCGTATTGCTTACTGCCAGTCCGGGTATCTTTTCCGCCATCATGGTGGGCATGGGTCGCGCCGTCGGCGAGACCATGATCGTGCTGATGGCCACCGGCAATACCGCAGTGATGGACTTGTCCATCTTCACCGGCTTCCGCACATTGTCGGCCAACATCGGCGTCGAAATGCCCGAAGCGGCGGTCGACTCGACCCACTATCTTTTGCTCTTTCTCTCCGCGCTGGTGCTGTTCGCCTTCACGTTCTTCGTTAACACCCTGGCCGAACTGGTGCGTCAGCGTCTGCGCGAGAAATACAGCTCTATCTGAGGTATCAAGTCATGCGTAAATGGATTAAAAGTGGTGAACCCTGGATATGGATGACGGCTGGCGCGGTCGCCCTTTCGCTGATTGCGGTCTATGCCGTGGTGTGGATGACGGCCGTACAGGGGATGGGGCACTGGTGGCCGAAACCTTTGGTCGAAACAACGATTAAGGCACCGGATGGCACGACCCAGCGTCTGGTCGGTGAGTTGCGTGAAAACGAGGAGATATCCCTGCAGAGATTGAGGGATTCCGGTTATCAAATCGAGAGCGACGATAAATTTACACTCCGTTATCTGTTCAAGCAGGGTAACAGGGATGTCTACGGGGTGGATTTCAAATGGATACCGGCGCCGTTGCTGAGTGAATTCACCTATCCGAAGGATATGATCTCCATCGAGCGCCATGAGTGGGGAAGTTTTTTCGGCCGCCTGATGTCGGTCAAGGAAAATGGAAATGTGGTTGCGGAGGGGGATGCGGCATGGCCGGAGCTCCTAGTCCGGCTGGAACGCGCCAATCGATTGTTCGACGAGATTCTGCGCATCGAGAAAAACGATATCGGCAAGATCAATTACCGCTTGGAGCGGTTGCGACTCCAACAGCGCAAGCTGGAGTTGAAGGGGCACCTAACCAAGGAAGCGCAAGAGGAGATCGCGCAGGAAAAACGGATATATGACGGCCAATTCGCCAAACTGCAACAGCGGCTTGACGAGTTGCGCGAACAGAACCGGCGCGACAGCCTGACCGCCGTGGTGCAGGATGGGCAGCTGATCGAGATCCCTTTTTCCAAGATCGCCGATGTGATACAGCCGAACAATATGGGGGTGTTTCAGAAGATCGCCCACTATCTGAAGAAGCTGTACGAGTTCATCGTCGATGATCCGCGCGAAGCGAATACGGAAGGTGGTATCTTCCCGGCCATTTTTGGCACGGTGACCATGGTGTTGCTGATGTCGGTCATGGTGACTCCGCTGGGCATCATGGCGGCGGTTTATATGCGCGAATATGCCAAACAGGGGCTGATGATCCGCATCATCCGCATCTCGGTCAATAATCTGGCGGGTGTGCCATCCATCGTCTACGGCGTGTTCGGTCTCGGCTTCTTCGTCTATTTCCTCGGCGGAAATATCGATGCGCTGTTCTTCCCCGAGGCCAGTCCGGCGCCGGTGTTCGGTAGCCCGGGCATATTGTGGTCGGCGTTGACTCTGGCCTTGCTGACTTTGCCGGTGGTCATCGTGGCGACCGAAGAAGGTCTGTCGCGCGTCCCGCGTACCATTCGCGAGGGAAGTCTGGCGCTCGGGGCGACCAAGGCGGAAACGCTGTGGCGCACCGTGTTGCCGATTGCCAGCCCGGCCATGATGACCGGACTGATTCTGGCGGTCGCCCGTGCTGCCGGCGAGGTTGCGCCCTTGATGCTGGTCGGTGTTGTCAAACTCGCCCCCAGTCTGCCGCTGGACGGGAACTATCCCTTCCTACATCTTGAGCAGAAGTTCATGCATCTGGGTTTCCACATTTACGACGTTGGTTTCCAGAGTCCCAACGTCGAGGCGGCGAGGCCGCTGGTTTACGCCACCTCCCTGCTTTTGGTAATCATTATCATCGTGCTGAATCTTTTTGCGATCCGCCTGCGGAACCGTATGCGCGAGAAAATGCGCGGATTGGAAGGAGTATGAACGGTATGACCAAATTAGCCCCGGAATCTATTGATATTCAAGGATCAGTAAACATGAACGACGACAAACCCCATACCCACGCGATGAACTTCAGTGCGCTTGCTCGAACGCAGGATAAAGTCGCCGAAGAGACTGCCATAACAGTCGATGATCTGAATCTGTATTACGGCGAATCCCAGGCGCTGAGTTCCGTTAGCCTGAAGATCCCGAAGAATCAGGTGACCGCATTCATTGGCCCCAGTGGCTGCGGAAAATCGACGCTCCTGCGCTGTTTCAACCGCATGAACGATCTGGTCGATTCCTGTCGTATTACAGGCAGGATCATACTTGATGACAAGAATATTTTTGAAGATGACGTCAATGTGGCCTTGTTGCGCCGGCGTGTCGGAATGGTGTTCCAGAAACCCAATCCTTTCCCGAAATCCACCTATGAAAATGTCGCATACGGCCTGCGCATCATGGGCGTCAATGACAGGAAGGTGTTGGACGAGGCGGTAGAAAAGGCGCTGCGTGGCGCAGCACTGTGGGATGAAGTCAAAGATCGTTTACAAGAAAGTGGCATGAGCCTGTCCGGCGGCCAGCAGCAGCGCCTGGTCATTGCACGTGCGATCGCCCTGGAGCCTGAAGTGCTGTTGCTGGACGAGCCGACTTCCGCGCTTGATCCGATTTCTTCGGCCAAACTGGAGGGTCTGGTCGAGCAGATGAAGACCAAGTACACCATCATCATCGTGACCCACAACATGCAGCAGGCGGCGCGTGTGTCGGACTACACCGCGTACATGTACCTTGGCAATCTGATCGAATTCGGCGATACCAATAACGTGTTCACCAACCCGAAACGGCAGGAAACCGAAGATTACATCACCGGCCGCTTCGGTTAACCGGAAACGGAAGCTGGAAAGGCCAGGGCGTTTGGGAGCCCGGAGCCGGGTGCTGCAACCCGCTGCGCACCATATCAATCGTGCATCCATCTCGTGGCGGTTTCGCCAAGAGGTTGGTTCTGTTGAGCTGAACGAGCCCGGTGGCGGCGCACTTAATCTCCCGCGAAGCGCCCAACCGCCTTTTTCGCAGTCCGGCATCCGGCCCATCCGCGGCTTCTCTATCACGCCATCGCATGCATTTCAAGTCGCCCCGCGTGCATTACTTCGATTGACCATCGACCCATTCAACGATACTATCCGCGCACCTAAAAGTTAGGAAGAAGAGCCTGATGCGACGCAAGCTGGTAGTTGGAAACTGGAAGATGCACGGCAATCTGGAGCGCAACAAAGCGCTGCTGGAAACGTTGCTGGCCGGGGTCAGAGATTTGCGCGATGCCGACTATGGGGTGTGTGTGCCGTATCCTTATCTGGCCCAGGCGCAGTCATTGCTGCAGGGCAGCAATATTGTCTGGGGGGCGCAAAACCTGAGCCAGCACGAGCAGGGCGCATTTACCGGCGCGGTTGCCCCCGGCATGCTGGCGGATTTCGGTTGCCGCTACGTCATTATCGGCCACAGCGAGCGGCGTGCGCTGTTCCATGAAAGTAACGACATTGCCGCCGCCAAATTCGACGCCGCTATCAAGTTCGGCATGACCCCGATCTTCTGTGTGGGCGAAACCCTGCAGGAGCGTGAAGATGGCGTGACCGAGCAAGTGGTGGCCAAACAATTGGAGGTGGTGCTCAACCATGCCGGGGCAGAGTCGGTGGCCAAGACGGTCATCGCCTATGAGCCGGTGTGGGCGATCGGCACCGGCAAGACCGCAACCCCCGGGCAGGCGCAGGCTGTTCATGCATTTATCCGCCAGCGTGTCGCGCGGCTGGATGGTGCAGTGGCGCAGGGCTTGCGCATTCTGTATGGCGGTAGTATGAAGCCGGGCAATGCGGCGGAGTTGATGGCGATGCCGGACATCGACGGCGGGCTAATTGGCGGCGCGTCGCTGGTGGCGGAAGAATTCGTGGCGATTTGTCGCGCCGCGCAACAATAAATTTTGCAGTTGGAGTCAAGCGTGGAAACATTGGTCTGGGTAGTGCATATCGTAACCGCTGTCA
>Ga0210030_1000181_pt1 | contig 48486 bp, 44 predicted proteins | sample CryGeymeta201523_FD_183986 | JGI IMG/M metagenome (GOLD analysis project Ga0210030, IMG submission 183986) | Groundwater microbial communities from Crystal Geyser aquifers in Utah, USA - Crystal Geyser metaG 2015-23 (SPAdes) (version 2) | ecosystem: Environmental > Aquatic > Deep subsurface >...
GTAAGTCATTGATTTACAAGGGATTTTCTAAACTATCTGGCGGAGCAGGGGGGATTCGAACCCCCGGGGGATTTAACTCCCCGCACGCTTTCCAGGCGTGTGACTTAAACCACTCATCCACCGCTCCAGAGCTGGGCATTCTACCTGCCCAGGCCGCAGCTTTCATTTCACGTAGGGCATCAGCCATAAAAAAAGGAAGCAAACCGGCTGGCTGGCTTCCTTGGCAGGCTGACACCCAAAGGTGTCAGCGCCGGCTGGACATCGGTTTAGCGGAGTACAGCCAGGGTGGTCAATTGCCCGCCGCGAACGGTCTTGAGGGTTAGGGCACCGTTCTTGATGTCGCCGCGCTCGTCAAAAGAGACCGGGCCAGAGACACCCTTGAACTCGGACGTAGCGGCCAGCATGGGCAGATACTTGGCAGGATCAGCCGAATCGGCCTTGACCATCGCAGCGACCATGATGTTCACTGCGTCATAAACGTAGGGGGCGTAGAGCTTCACGTCAGTACCGAACTTGGCTTGGTACTTGACCTTGAACTCATCCATACCAACTTTGGCTTCGCCATCGACGCCGCCGGCTTCGGCGCAATAGACCTGATCGTCAGCAATGGCGTCGCCACCGAGCTTGACTAATTCAGTGGTGCAGATGCCGTCACCGCCCATGAATTTGGGGCTCATGGCCAGACCTTTCATTTGTTTCATCATGGGGCCAGCCACTGCGTCCATGCCGCCGAAGAACACCACATCGGGCTTCTTGGCCTTGATGCTGGTCAGGATCGCGGTGAAGTCAGTCGCCTTGTCGGTGGTGAACTCCTTGGCCACCACTTTACCGCCAGAGGCTTCGACTGCTTTTGCAAACTCTTCGGCAACGCCTTGACCGTAGGCGGTACGGTCGTCGATCACGGCAATGGATTTGCCCTTGAGGGTTTCGACAGCGTATTTGCCCAGCGTGCCACCCAGTTGGGTGTCGTCAGCCACCATGCGGAAGGTGGTCTTGAAGCCCTGACGGGTGTACTTGGGGTTGGTTGCCGAGGGCGAGATTTGGGGAATACCTGCGTCGCTGTAAATCTTGGAAGCGGGAATGGTGGTGCCTGAATTCAGGTGGCCAACCACGCCGGCAACCTTGGCATCAACCAGCTTTTGGGCCACGGCAGTACCTTGCTTTGGATCGGCTGCATCGTCTTCGGCCAGCAACTCAAAGGTGACCTTTTGGCCGCCCAGCATGACGCCAGCGGCATTGAGTTCATCGATGGCCATACGGGCACCGTTTTCGTTATCTTTGCCCAGGTGGGCGATGGCACCGCTGGTTGGACCAACGTGGCCGATCTTGACCACATTACCGGCGGGTGCCGGTGCGGGTGCAGGAGCAGCAACAGGTGCAGGCGCTGCTTCTTCTTTTTTGCCACAAGCCACCAGCAATGTGGCGGCAGCGATCAGGGTCAGGGTACTTTTAATGTGCATAAAAACTCCATGGTGAAAAAAATTCAGAGACAAATTCTAGCCGTGCACGATAGCTTAATTTCAAGGGCAGCACCATAGGGAGGTTCCCCATTTGGTGCATATATTTCAGTTGACGCCTGCGAAGCGGTGGGTTTGGGCGCTGTTTTGGGGCGCTTCGCCGACTAGTTGCCGGGCGCACCAACAATACGATGTCAACTCGCAACCGAATGCAGAGTAACTGCAATTGTTGTGCCAGTGTTGCACCCAGCCATGCCTCAGACTCATGACGTCGCTCTGGCTTGCAGCTTGCGGCTGCTCAATTGGCAACCTGACGCAGAGTAGTGTTTCCATCGACTGCGCGCCTGGCGCTTGTCGTCTTCGTCATCGCTGACAATTTCAATGATGCGGGCGAACTGCTCGAAACCCGCCGGAACCGCTGAGCCCAGGTTCAGCAAGATGGTTTGTTCGGCCTTCTCCGGCAGGATTGGCGTCAGCACGATGGGGCTGTTGCAGCGCACCTGTGCGGGCGCGTCCTCAAAACAATGGGGCACAAATTCAGTGCTCGAAAACGCCCATAGCTGCTGATCGATTTGCGCCAGCGTTGGCGCATCGGCTGTCACCAACACCCGCGCTGCGCTGGCTGCAGCCTTGCGCAGCAAACGGCAGGCGTAAAGCAACTTGTCGGGCGCCTGGGCATGAAATTCGACGTCAGACACGGGGCTCAGGCAGCGTTGGTCTGCATTGACAAAATGTAGTGCAGTAGCAAGCCTACCGGGCGACCGGTTGCGCCCTTGGCCTTGCCACTTTTCCAGCCTGAGCCGGCAATGTCCAGATGCCCCCAAGGATATTTTTCGGTGAAGCGCTGCAGGAATTTGGCTGCGGTGATGGCGCCACCGGGTCGTCCGGCAACATTGGCCACGTCGGCAAAGCTGGTTTTCAGGCCCTCGGCATAGTCATCATCGAGCGGCATGGGCCAGCTCAGGTCTTGCGACGATTCGCTCGCTTTGGTGACTGCTGCAGACATGACCGCATCGGTCGAGAAAAAGCCGCTGCGCACGCCGCCCAGCGCAATCACGCAGGCGCCGGTGAGCGTGGCAATGTCGATCACCGCCCGCGGCTGGAAACGCTCGGCGTAGGTCAGGGCGTCGCACAGCACCAGCCGGCCTTCGGCGTCGGTGTTAAGCACCTCGATGGTCTGGCCGCTCATGCTGGTGACCACGTCGCCAGGCTTCACCGCGCGGCTGCTGGGAAGGTTTTCGCAAGAAGGAATCAGGCCGACCACGTTGATGGCGGGTTGCAGCTCCGCCAGCGCCTTGAACACGCCCAGCACACTGGCGGCGCCGCACATGTCGTATTTCATTTCGTCCATCTCGGCGGAGGGCTTGATGGATATGCCGCCGCTGTCAAAGGTGATGCCCTTGCCCACCAGCACCACTGGCGGCTGATTTTTGTCGGCGCCTTTGTAGTGTAGTTCGATGAATTTCAGCGGCTCGGCAGAGCCTTTGGCCACTGCCAGAAAAGCGCCCATGCCCAACTTTTCAACGTCTTTGTGGTCGTGCACCTTGCACTTGATGTGCGCTGCCTTGGCCAGCGCCTGGGCGGCACGGGCGAGGTGACTCGGGGTGGCGTGGTTGGCCGGGCGATTGGCCCATTCCTTGGCCAGCTCAATGCCATGTACGGCAGCCACGGTTTGGGCGAAAGCGCTGACCAGCGGGGCGCTGTCGGGCACGCCGACCCTGACATGGCTGATGCTGCGCGACTCGGGCTTGCTAACAGTGGTGACATACGCATAACTGGCATCAGCCAGCGTGGTCAGGGCCACATGTAGCGCCTGACTGTCGGGTGCCTGCGCAAAGCACACGCTGATGTGCTTGGGTTTGGTCGGTTTGATCAAGGCCATGGCGGCCTGCACGCCCTTGCCGACATCACTGGTTTTGGCATCACCCAGTTGTACCAGCACCAGTCGGCTGCAAGCCAGTCCGGCGGGGCGGTAAATGTCGAGCAGGCTCGCCGGTTTGCTTGCCAGATCGCCTGCCTTGAGCGCCTTGCCGATCAGGCTCGACAGCGGATCGCGGCCAGCTTTGAAGTTCGCTGGCAGCAGCACCAACAAAACATCACATTTTTCATGGGCAGCCGTTGCCAGGTCCAAAGTCAGCAGTTCAAAGTTCATAATTCAGCCTTTCAAAGTGCCGCCATGTTATTCCATTCATCCCTTCGCAAAGAGCTGTCGCGCAGTTTTGGCGCCACCCTGATCGTGCTGGTGACGGTGGTCATGACCATGACGCTGATTCGCACCTTGGGAATGGCATCGCGCGGCAGCTTTAATCCTTCGGACGTGATGCTGGTGATGGGTTACATCGTGTTGGCTTACATGCCCACGCTGCTGACGCTGGGCCTGTTCATCGCCATTATTTCGACTTTGTCGCGCATGTACCGTGACAGTGAGATGGTGATCTGGCTGTCCAGCGGGCAAGGGCTTTTTGCCGTGGTACGACCCTTGCTGCGCTTTGCCTGGCCGGTGTTTGCGGTGGTCGCAGGTTTGGCTCTGGTGATATTGCCCTGGACCAATTTACGCATTGAAGAGCTTAAAAATCAATACCAGCAGCGCGGGGACCTGGAGCGCGTCGAACCCGGTCAGTTTCAAGAGTCTGCCGACGGCAAGCGGGTTTTTTTTATTGACAAGGACGTGTCGGCGGCGCCAGGTGGCGCCAATGTGTTTGTGGTCACCACCGAAGAGGGCAGGGAAACCGTGACCTCCGCGCGCAGCGGGCGCATCGAGACGCTGCCGATCGGGCGATTTTTGCTGCTCGACAACGGCCAGCGCCTGGAGCGTGCCGTTGGTTCCGCAGAAATCAAGGTCAGCAACTTTGAGCAGTATGGCGTCCAGATTGGCCAGGACACCCTCGAAGCCATCAATTTCGTGCCGATCAATACCCGCACCACCGCCGAACTGCTTGACGACCTTTCGCCGATTCATCGGGCAGAGTTGTCTTGGCGGTTGGGTTTGATTCTGATCTCGTTCAATTTTGTAATCATTGCGGTTTCGGTGTCGAGTGTGAATCCGCGCGTGGGTCGAAGCACCAATCTGGTGTTCGCCTTGTTCACCTTTGTTTTTTATTACAACTTGCTTGGGCTGGGACAAAACATGGTCGCCACCGGCAGGTTCAGCTTTGTCCAGTTGATGGCGGGCCTGCACGGCAGCGTGTTGGTTCTGGCTCTGCTGATGCTTGCAAAAAACCATCTCAACCTGCAATGGCGCGAAGTGTTTGGCCTGTCGCGCTGGCGCCCGAAGGTGACCGCAGCATGAGAACCATTCGACGGCTGATTTATGGCGAAGTGCTCTCGGCAGTGGCTTATGTCACGCTGGCCTTTTTGTCGCTTTTTTTCTTTTTTGACCTGGTCGAAGAAATCCAGTCGGTGGGGCGTCATGCCGCTACGGGGTATACCCTGGCGCACGCGCTTGCGTATGTGGCCCTGCTCATTCCCAGCCACCTCTACGAACTCACCCCGATTGCTGTTTTGATTGGCACCATTTTTGTCATGGCGCGACTGGCCCAGAGCTCTGAATTCACCATACTGCGTACCAGCGGGCTCGGTCCGTGGCGTGCGCTGCGCGCGCTGCTGATCCTGGGTCTGGGCTTTGTCGTGCTGACTTTTGCGCTCGGCGACTACCTGTCGCCAGTGGCCGACCGAACCGCCCAGTTGCTCAAGGCGCGCTACACCGGGCGCATCACGGTGGGCCAGACCGGTGCCTGGCTCAAGGAAAAGCAGGATTACGGCCAGTACGCCGTCAACGTTGGTGAACTGGCGTCTGATGGCGTGATGCATGACATCCGCGTGTTTGAGTTCGACAACCGTGGTTTTTTGCAGTCGATCATGCAAGCCAGTTCGGCTACAGTGGCGGACGATGACGCCTGGCAATTGCAGCAGGTCAAGCGCACCGAGTTCCCGGTTTCGGACGCTGAGACTGAGACTGCCCGCATTGGTCACCAGCAGTGGGACACTTTGCGCTGGCCCAATCACCTCAGTGCAGAAATGGTGTCAGCTGCCCTGCTCAAACCCGAGCGCATGCGCACCCTTGACTTGTTTCAATACATCCAGCATTTGCAAGCCAACGCCCAGAACGCGCAGCGTTACGAAATTGAATTCTGGCGAAAAGTTTTTTACCCCCTGAGCTGCTTGGTCATGGTGGTGCTGGCGCTGCCGTTTGCCTACTTGCATTTCCGCGCTGGCAGCATCACCGCCTATGTGTTTGGCGGCGTGCTGGCAGGTATCAGCTTCTTTTTGCTCAACAATGTTTTTGGCTATGTCGGCACACTGCAAAATTGGCGACCTTGGTTTGCTGCTGCCTTGCCGGGCCTGATTTACTCGGTGTTGTCGCTGTCGGCTTTTGGTTGGCTGGTAATCAGGCGATAAAGCGCAACCGTTTGATCGATTTCACCCTAGTTTTTGAAAGTCAAGCACCTATGAAAGCAACCATTCTTTTTGGTCATGGTTCGCGTGATCCGGTCTGGCGCGTGCCCATTGACACCGTCGCGCAGCGCATGCTGGCGATTGATTCACAGTGCTGCGTGCGCTGTGCATTCCTTGAAATCACGGCGCCAGACCTGGCCAGCACCACCGCAGAATTGGTGTCGCTAGGCATTCAAAGCATCACCATCGTGCCGATGTTTCTGGGGGTTGGTCGCCATGCCCGGGAAGACCTGCCGGTGCTGGTCGAGCAACTCCAGCGCAACTATCCGCTGGTCAGCTTCCTGTTGCAGCCGTCGGTGGGCGAGGATCCGCGCGTGGTGGAGTTGCTGGCCCAGATCGCCTTACCGGCTGCCACCATCTAAAGCCCGGCAGCGCCATGAACCTGCACCAATTCCGGTTTGTCCAGGAGGCCGTTCGGCGCAACCTCAATTTGACCGAGACCGCCAAGGTGTTGCACACCTCCCAACCGGGCGTCTCCAAGGCCATCATCGAGCTCGAAGAAGAGCTGGGTATCGAGATTTTTGCGCGCCACGGCAAGCGCCTCAAGCGCGTCACCGAGCCAGGCCAGCAGGTGCTCAAGAGCATTGATTTGATCCTGCGCGAAGTCACCAACTTAAAGCGTATCGGTGACGAGTTCAGTTCGCAAGACAGCGGCACGCTTTCGATTGCCACCACCCACACCCAGGCGCGCTATGTGTTGCCCGAACCGGTGGCCAAACTGCGGCTGACTTACCCCAAGGTCAACGTCAGCCTGCACCAGGGCTCGCCCGACCAGGTGGCGCACATGCTGATCGATGAAGTGGCCGAGATCGGCATCGCCACCGAGTCGCTCGATGGCTACGACGAACTGGTGACGCTACCGTGCTACGAATGGCAGCATGTGTTAGTGCTGCCCGCCGGCCACCCGTTGTGCACCAAGGCGCACCTGACGCTGGAAGACATTGCCCACGAGCCGCTCATTACCTATCACCCGTCTTACACCGGCCGCACCAAAATCGACCACGCCTTTGCGGTGCGCAAGCTCGAACCCCGCATTGCGCTGGAAGCCATTGACTCGGACGTGATCAAGACCTATGTCAAGCTGGGCTTGGGCGTGGGCATCGCCGCCGAAATGTCGGTGCGCGATGTGGTTGAAGGCGACCCCGACAACGAACTGGTGATCCGGCCCGCCGGTCAGTTGTTTGGCCAGAATGTGGCGCGGGTTGCTTTCAAGCGCGGCGCTTACCTGCGCAATTTTGTCTATCATTTTGCCGAGCTGCTGAGCTCCCGGCTCGACCGCACCCTGGTCGCCCGTGCCATGACCGGCCATGTCAATGACTACGAGTTGTGAAACCTTGCGGGACAGACCAAGATTTGCGCAGCAAATTTGCTCTGTCCTCAACTGATTAGAAGATGATTACCCTCCAAAGCAAACTGCCCAACGTCGGCACCACCATCTTTACCGTCATGTCGGCCCTGGCGCTGGAAAAAAATGCGGTCAACCTGGGTCAGGGTTTCCCGGATTTTGACTGCGATCCCAGGCTGGTGGAGGCCGTCACCCGCGCCATGCAGCAGGGCAAAAACCAGTACCCGCCGATGCCCGGTGTGCCGGTGCTGCGCGAGGCCGTGGCTGCAAAAATAGTGGCGCTCTACGGCCGCTCGTACAGCGCCGCCACCGAGATCACCATCACTGCCGGCGCCACCCAGGCCATCCTCACCATCATTCTGGCTGTCGTGCATCCGGGTGACGAAGTCATTGTGCTCGAGCCCTGCTACGACAGCTACGTGCCCAACATCGAACTTGCAGGTGGCGTGCCGGTGCGCGTGCCCTTGACGCCCGGCACGTTTCGCCCCGACTTCGCAAAGATTGCCGCCGCCCTCTCTTTCAAAACGCGCGCCATCATCGTCAACTCGCCGCACAACCCCAGCGGTACGGTCTGGACGGCGGCTGAAATGCGGCAGCTTGAAGCACTTCTGGCACCCACCAACGTGCTGCTGATCAGCGATGAGGTGTATGAGCACATGGTGTTTGACGGTCAGAAGCACCAAAGCGCGGCTATGTTTGCAGGCCTGGCCGAGCGCGCCTTTGTGGTGTCGAGCTTCGGCAAAACCTACCATGTAACGGGCTGGAAAGTGGGCTACGTGGCAGCTCCGGTGGCGCTCACGCACGAGTTTCGCAAGGTGCACCAGTTCAATGTGTTCACTGTCAACACCCCGGTGCAGTTCGGCCTGGCCGAGTACATGGCCAACCAGGGCGCCTACCTCAAGCTGCCGGAGTTCTACCAGGAAAAACGAGACTTTTTCCGCGCTGGCCTGAAAGACAGCAAATTCAGGTTGTTGCCCTGTGAAGGCACCTATTTCCAGTGTGTGGACACGTCGGCCATCAACAATCTGAAAGAAGCCGATTTCTGCCAATGGCTCACGTCCGAGATCGGCGTGGCAGCCATTCCGCTGTCGGCTTTCTATGGCGAAGGTTTTGACCAGCAGGTGGTGCGGTTCTGCTTTGCCAAGACCACGGCCACGTTGCAACTGGCGCTTGATAAATTGCAGCGGCTTTAAGGGGTATCCCGGACGAAGCAAAGCGTCATCCGGGGATTTGGTTTGTCAGCCGCGCAGGGCGTCAAGGCTGCGCGCAAGACTGGCTTCCAGCGGCCAGGGTTCGGCGCACCAGCGCGCAGCCAGCAGTTCAGCGCACAACACCGAAAAACTCAAACCCCGTGAACCCATGCCGGCGCACAACCACAAACCAGGCTGCTCTCCGGTTTCCAATGGCCCTGCGGCTGGCAGCCGGTCAGCTGTCGCACAGCGCATGTTTTTCCAGCCATTGAGCTTGCCGGACTCGAACGTGGTTTGCAACTGGCTTGCCAACTCAGGTAGCAAGGCTTGCAGGTGCGACAGGTTGCCAAGGTGATTGTCCAGGTCGCTGCGCTCGGCCGCAAGGGCGCTCTGGTAGGTTGAGCCCATGAACCAGGCCGAACCGCCGTCCACGGGCACATGGGGCACCACGGCTCCCGAGCCGTTGACCGGATGGGGCGGGAACGCCCTCTGGTCTGCGGCGTCGTGCGTGGCCCAACTCAGCAAGCCGCGCAAACCCTGCATCGCGGGCACTCGGGTCAAACTGGCAGCGCGTTCAGGTTCGTCTTGCAGCAAACGGTCTATCAAGGCGGCGGCGCCACAGGCATTGGCCAGCACCACGCGCTCGGCGCTGCACAGCACCTGGCCTTGCGCATCCAGCAAATCCCATTCACCATCGCTTTGATGCAGCCGGGCCACTGTTGCGTTGCCCATGAACCTGATGCCGGGTTGACTGAGCCAGGCGCGCACCAACTGCGCGGGTTTGAGCCATGCGCCATGCGGGTGCCAGACGTCTTGCGTGGTGTCGACGCCTTGGGCCCAAGCGGCCTCATGCAACGCTGCGGGTGCCAGGCTTGACCACTCCTGCCCGGCATCGCGCCAGTGGGTTGGCAGAGTGGGGTTGTCGTCAATGTGCCGCTCCAAGACACCGCTCGGTGCCCAGTCCTGGCCGGCGACCAGCAGGTCGCGCGCTTGTTGCAACATCAGGCGCACGCCACTGCGCGACAGCCGAGACAGCGCACAGTCGTCCACCGAGACATGCGGCACGACCAGGCCGACGGGCAGTCCGGAGGCGCCGGCGGCCGGGGCTTCGGCCTGATCCAGCACGGTCACTTGCCAGCCGCGTCGCGCCAGCGCGGCCGCCACGCTGGCACCAGCCAGGCCGGCACCAATGACGGCACAGGTGCCCACGGGCATGGCACTGGCAATCGCGTTTAACCTGGATTTTTTAAGTTCCCAGCGCGGGTTAAAACAGCCTTCGATCGGTGTTGGGCTTGTGCCCGGGCTTTGCGCGGGGCGGGTGTCTGTTTCAAAACCACATTGCACCAAATGGCTGGCCAAATTCGATAAAGCAAGCTGATTGGCCGCCTTGGCGGTCAGGCGGGTGCCGCGACGGCAGCAGCGCACCAGCGCTTTGACGATCCAGAGCGCATCTGAACCCTCCACTGGCACGCTCAAGGCCACTGCATCGGCTTCAAACTGCTGCTGTCGCAGAAGGCTCAAGGTCTCACCCACGCACAGCGTCAGCACCACATGGCCCTGATCCAGTAAAAACCGGTGGAAGCCCGGCAGCAGGCCGAACCATTGGCTGCCGAGCTCCTGTGCCAAGGGCACCAGCGCCGGGTTCTGGCCAACGCCGTTCAGCACATCCTGCTGGCTAATCGGGCTTTGGGAAAACGCGACAAAGTGCAACAGGCGTGGCCGCTTCGAGTCCAGACGCCAGCTGTTCCATGTTGAGAAGAAGCGTTCACCCGTGTCGAAGTCCGTATCAAGCATGCGCCAGCAGGGCTGGCCTTGCCACGCGTTTGTAGGGCCTTTGTCCAGGATTGGCTGCGGTTGTTCCGGGTTAACCGCCATCGGGTGGCGTTACTCCTTTGGAGGCACGTAGCCCTGGGCAGCGTCTGCGCCACCGCCAAAAAAGTGGTTTTCCATTTGCCGTGCCAGATACTGACGGGCGCGCGCATCGGCCAGATTCAGTCGATTTTCATTGACCAGCATGGTCTGGTGTTTGAGCCAGTCGGCCCAAGCTTGCTTGCTGACACTTTGCCATATGCGCTTGCCCAATTCCCCCGGATAGGGCGGAAAGTCGAGTCCCTCGGCTTCGATTCCGAGTTTGATGCAATTCACAGTGCGCGCCATAACGATCTTTCAAAGAGGTGTCAAAATAACGTGTAACTGTAGCAAGGTTTTTCATTCGGCGCGCCACTGCGTTAAAATCCTGCATATGTCAAAAGCAGATACCAAAACCAAAATCGTGGCCGACGGCCTGCGTTACAAATCCAAGGTGTCGGGTTCGCCCTTCACCGCCGCCACTTCGTTTGGTGCCGCGACCATGTCGTGCTTCCTGTGCGGCAAGCACCGGGCGCGCTCCCAGATGGTCTCCAAGAAGATTTTGGGCAAGTCACAGGCAGTGTGCTCACCCTCTTGCAAAGCGCTCGACGAAGCGAATAAGTAAGGCGTGCTCAACACATGGCGAACGCTTTCCTGGTGACCCTGGACAACGCGCCCCGGCGCGTTTTTGCATTTTTAAGCTTGGTTTGTCTGGCCATGTTGGCCTTCGGTTTGTATTTGCAGCACAGCCAGGGACTGAACCCTTGCCCGATGTGCATCGTCCAGCGTTATGCGCTTTTCTCGGTCGCCATCATTGCTGGCCTGCTCAGCTTTAGCGGCAGCAAGCGATTACATTTTTGGGGCGCGTTTGCACTTGCGTTGGCCGCTGGTTTTGGTGCATTTGTGGCGGCACGGCAAAGCTGGCTACAGTGGTATCCCCCCGAGGTGGCCACTTGCGGCCGCGACTTTTACGGCATGATCGAAAATTTTCCGCTACAGCGCGCCATTCCCATGATTTTCAAGGGTAGCGGTGACTGCTCAGCTGTCGACTGGACGTTTTTGGGTGGGTCGATTGCCAATTGGTCGTTTGTGGTTTTCAGCCTGATTTCGGTGTTGGCCGGTGTGCTGATCTGGCGCAAACTTTAAACAGTTGGGGTCAGAGCACGTCGCTGCGCGAGTGGTCTGACCCACAAATTCTCAAGTTAGTTGGGGTCAGAGCACGTCGCTGCGCGAGTGGTCTGACCCACAAATTCTCAAGTTAGTTGGGGTCAGAGCACGTCGCTTCGCCAGTCGTCTGACCCGCAAAGTATCAGATGGGCAGGCTGTCAAACGATTCGTAGCTTTTGCGCAGCCAGTTTTTCACGCGCTGGCGCTCGAGCATTCCCAGTGCATCAGTCTCCGATCGGTTGTGAATGGCGGCCCAAAAGCTAACGTTTTGACGGTCGATCTTGCGCATGCTGGCTTCGTGCAATTGCGCCAGCGTGACGACTTTGGCGCCCAGTGACAGCGCCTTGGCCATGGCCGGGGACGCCTCAAGTTGTGAAAAATCAGTGCCGCGCCCCATGTTCTTGACAATCAGGTAGTTCGGTCCAGCGCCGTAGGCGTCGAGCAGACGGTCGAGCAAGTCCACCGAATCCTTGCCGGCATCGGCCACATGCCAGAAGTTCACCGCAATGCCCATGTCGGCCAGCAGGCTCAGCAGGTCGGAGTCCTTGATCCAGCGCGCCAGCGGGGCGGCTGTTTGGGCTGCCAGATCGACGATCACGCGCGGCGTTTGGCCCTCGTTGGCGGTTTCAAAAACATTAACCACCTGGTCGAGCCCTTCGTAACTGTCCACCAGAACGGGCGCCGCGTAGTCTGAGTAAAAGCGGGTGAAAGAGGTGTGTGAGCGATCAGTGTCAAAGCCCATGAAGGGCAGGTCTTTGTCGATCAAATACTGCGCCAGCACGCGCGCCACCACCGATTTGCCGACGCCACCTTTTTCGCCGCCGATGAAATTGAGAGAACTCATGATTTTCCTGTTGGGTTGATTGAAATTTTTGCAGATGCGGTTCTGACCGAGCAAGATTCGTGCACAGGTCTCAGATCGAAGACCAATTCATCCATGAACAGGGTTTCATGGCGGAAGTGGTCGTCATTGCGAACAAAGTGAAGCAATCCATGACTGCCAGACTGCATGGACTGCCACGCTTCGCTCGCAGTGACGGTATTGATGAACATGGTTCGTGTGCGGTATCGGGCCAGGTGCGGACAGCTTGCAATGACGGATTTGGAGCCCTGCCAGTTGTGCATCTGCTTTTTCCATCAGCTGATTTTTTTCACCAGCACCTGGCTTTTGCGGTCCCAGTTGTACTTGCGCTTGCGCGCTTCAGGTAGCCAGTCGGCGTCCACCTGGACAAAGCCGCGCCGCAGGAACCAGTGCATGGTACGGGTCGACAAAACAAAAATGCTGTCCAGCCCGGCGGCTTTGGCGCGCTGCTCGACGCGCTTGAGCACGCGTTCGCCGTCGCCCTGGCCTTGCACTTGCGGCGATACGGTAAGCGCGGCCATCTCGCCGGTGCGGGCTTCGGGGTAGGCGTAGAGCGCGGCGCAGGCAAAAATCACGCCGTCGTGCTCGATCACGGTGTACAGGCCCACGTCACGCTCTATTTCGGTGCGGCTGCGCTTGACCAGCGTGCCATCCTTCTCAAACGGCTCGATCAATTGCAAAATGCCGCCAACGTCGTCCACCGTGGCTTCGCGCAGGCTCTCCAGCTTTTCATCGACCACCATGGTGCCAATGCCGTCGTGCACGTAAACCTCCAGCAAGATCGAGCCATCCACCGCGAACGGGATGATGTGGCTGCGCTCAACACCGCCTTTGCAGGCCTTGACGCAGTGCTGCAAATAAAACGCTGTGTCGCTGGGCTTGTTGGCATCGGGCAAATCGGCCAGCAGTTTCTCAGCGGCGGCCAGCGGCAGTTCGGTGTCGATGGGGTTGTCTTCGCTGATGGGCTGGTCCACCTGGGTGGCAATGCCGGCAATTTCTGTGACAAAAATCAGCTTGTCGGCCTGCAGTGCAATGGCCACCGAGGTGGCGACTTCTTCCATCGTCAGATTGAAGGCCTCGCCCGTGGGCGAAAAGCCAAATGGTGACATCAGCACCAGCGCGCCCATGTCGAGCGAGCGCATGATGCCCGCCGTGTCGATCTTGCGCACCACGCCCGAATGTAAAAAATCTACGCCTTCGACAATGCCGACCGGGCGCGCAGTCAGAAAGTTGCCAGAGATCACCCGCACCGTGGCGCCGGCCATCGGTGTGTTGGGCAGGCCCTGGCTGAATGCGGCCTCGATCTCATAGCGCAGCTGGCCGGCGGCTTCCTGGGCGCAGTCCAGCGCCACCTCGTCAGTGATGCGCACGCCCTGAAAGTAGCGCGGCGTGTGGCCCTTGGCCTTGAGCTGCTCGTTCACCTGCGGGCGAAAACCGTGCACCAGCACCACCTTGACGCCCATGCTCTGGATCAGCGCCAGGTCTTGCGCCAGGTTGGGCAGCTTGCCCGCCGCAATCGCCTCGCCGCACACGCCCACCACAAAGGTCTGGTGCCTGAACTTGTGGATGTAAGGCGCCACCGAGCGGAACCAGGGCACAAAGGTGAAGTTGAAAACAGAGGGCATGGTGGGTTTTAGGTTGAGATTGGCTGATGAATTAAGAAAAGTGTAGCAGTGTGGTTGAGCAAAAAATTTGGTTAAATGTAATACAATAAATTAAAATTTGTAATAAACATCATGACCCTCACCGTTCGTTTGCCCGAAACCATCGAGAGCCAATTGACCCGCTTTTGCGAGGCCTTGGGCGTGTCCAAATCCCAAGCGGTGCAAAGCGCGCTGAAAGACTGGTTTGCCAAGCCTGCGCTCAGCCCAAGCCACCCATTGCTGGCCTTTGCTGACGCGGCTGTCAATTCTTCTCCCAGCCCCGATTGGCCCGGACCCTATTCCAAAGACCGGCTGCGCCAGCGGGTACTTGCCAGCGGCGCAGCGCACAGGGTGGCCGACCCGGTAGCCGCTTACAACAAGCCAGCCACAGCCACAGCCACAGCCGCCAAGTCCGGCAAATCAAGCGTCAAACGTGTGCCAAAGCGCAACACCCCCAAGGCCGCACAAGCCCGCCAGACCGATCCAACATGAGGGTCGCGCGCAACACCCTGATCGCCGACAGCGGTTTTTTGATTGCCTTGTTCGATGCCCGCGAGCCCCACCACGTTGCTGCCAAGGCCTATTTGGCAAGCCACCCACAGCCTTTGCTGACCGTTGAGGCGGTGGTGGTGGAGGTCACATTTTTTCTGGCCGGTGCGCAGCGCCGCGCTTTCCTGAACGCCGTTGTGGCGGCAGCGTTGCCAGTTCTGCAGTTCGAGGCCAACAGCCACCGGCGCATTGCCAAACTTTCAGCCAAATACGACGACTTGGCGCCTGACTATGCAGACCTGGCGCTGATTGACCTGGCCGAGCGCACCGAACTGAACAAAATTCTGACCCTGGACTTTCAAGACTTTTCGCTCTACCGCATCAAGGGGCGCAAGTGCTTTGAACTGGTGGCATGGCAGTGAGTGGCTCGACCTTGAAAATCGATTTTCCCGAAGACTTGCCCGTCAGCGCCCGCCGCGCGGAAATCATGGCGGCCATGCAGGCGCACCAGGTCATCATTGTTTGCGGTGAAACCGGTTCGGGCAAAACCACCCAATTGCCCAAAATCGCCCTGGCGCTGGGGCGCGGCAAGCTCAATTACCCGCTGGTCAACCCGGATGGCACGCGCGCGCCGCCGGGCAAGCTCATTGGCCACACCCAGCCGAGGCGCATTGCGGCCAGCAGCGTGGCCAAGCGCATTGCCGAAGAACTGCACACCACCCTGGGCGACGTGGTCGGCTTCAAGGTGCGATTTCAGGACCGGCTGAGTCGCGACACCTCCATCAAACTGATGACCGACGGCATTCTGCTGGCCGAAACGCAGACCGATCCGCTGCTCAAAGCCTACGACACGATCATCATCGACGAGGCGCATGAACGTTCTCTGAACATCGACTTTTTGCTGGGCTACCTGAAACAAATCCTGCCGCGCCGCCCGGACCTGAAAGTGGTGGTGACCTCAGCCACGATTGACGCTGAGCGCTTTGCCGAGCATTTCACTTCAAGAAAAGGGTCTGCGCCCATCATCATGGTCTCGGGGCGCATGTTTCCTGTGGAGCAGCGCTACCGTCCCTTTGAAGAAGCGCGCGATTACGACTTGAATAACGCGATTGCCGACGCGGTCGATGAACTCTGGCGCGACGTGCACAACAGCGGCGATATCCTGATCTTTCTGCCCGGTGAGCGCGAGATTCGCGAAGCCGCTGACCACCTGCGCGGCCACCTGAGTCACCAGCCTGTCTTTCGCCATGCCGAGGTGTTGCCGCTGTTTGCGCGCCTGAGCCAGGCCGAGCAGGACCGTATTTTTGACGGTCATGGCGGGCGTCGTATTGTGCTGGCCACCAATGTGGCCGAAACCTCGCTCACGGTGCCGGGCATTCGCTACGTGATTGACGTGGGCACGGCGCGCATGAAGCGCTACAGTTTCAGAAGCAAGGTCGAGCAGTTGCTGGTTGAGCCGATCAGCCAGAGTTCGGCCAATCAGCGCGCCGGGCGTTGTGGCCGCGTGGCCAATGGCATCTGCATCCGGCTCTATGACGAGAAAGATTTCAACAGCCGTCCCAAATTTACCGACCCCGAAATTCTGCGCAGCTCGCTCGCTGGCGTGATCCTGCGCATGAAGTCGCTGCACTTGGGGGTAGTCGAAGATTTTCCGTTTATTGAGAAACCCTCTGGCCGCGCGATTGCCGACGGTTACCAGCTACTCAATGAACTCGGCGCTGTCGATGACGCCAACGAGCTGACGGCCATGGGCCAGGAGCTGGCCAAGCTGCCGCTCGACCCGCGCGTGGGCCGCATGATTCTGGAAGCGCGCACGCGTGAGGCGCTCGATGAGGTGTTGGTGATTGCCAGCGCTTTGAGTGTGCAGGACGTGCGCGACCGCCCCATGGAAGCGCAGCAGCAGGCCGACCAGGCGCACGCCAAGTTTGACGATGAAAAAAGCGAATTCAGCGGCTACCTCAAACTGTGGCAATGGCTCGAGACCAGCCGAGGAAATAATCGGGGTCAGATTCCAATTAAATCGCCAGGGGGCATTCAATCAGTGGGGGTCAGAGCCCGATCTACCGAATCATCCGCTGGCGCGGATGCTTCCGGTAATCGGGGTCTGACCCACCAGTCACATAAGTTGTCCAACCGCCAGTACGAACAACTGCTGCGGCAAAACTTCGTCAGCATGCGCCGGGTGCGCGAGTGGCGCGACATCCATTCGCAATTGCACACGGTGGTGGCCGAGCACAAGTGGCGGTTGAACACGCTGCCGGCCAGTTATGAGCAGTTGCATTTGTCAATGCTCGCTGGCTTGTTGGGCAATATTGGCTACAAGCTGGAGACCGAAGGCGGTGGCAGCGGTGGCGAGTACCTGGGCGCGCGTGGCATCAAGTTTTACCCGCACCCGGGCGCGCACTTGGTGAAAAAGCCGGGTCGCTGGATTGTGGCGGCCGAACTGGTCGAAACCACGCGCCTGTTTGGCCGCGGCATTGCCGCGATTGAGCCGCAGTGGCTCGAGCAAGTGGGTAGCCATTTGCTGAAGAAACAATTGCTCGACCCGCATTGGGAAAAGAAAACAGCCGAGGTCAACGCGTTGGAACGCGCCACGCTGTACGGCATCGTGGTGTACAGCGGCAGGCGTGTGAACTATGGCCGGGTTGACCTGGTCGGCGCGCGTGAAATCTTCATTCGTGAGGCGCTGGTGAACGGCCAATGGGACTGCAAATGGCCGTTTTTGCAAACCAACCACAAGCTTATCCAACAGGTGGAAGACCTGGAGCACAAGGCGCGTCGCCAGGACGTTTTGGTGGACGACGAGCTGATCTACGCTTTTTACGACCAGCAGCTCCCCGCCGACGTGTGCAGCGGCTACAGCTTTGACGCCTGGTACCGCGAAGCCTGCAAAAAGCCCGAGTACCTGATGCCCATGCCAGTGCGCGGCGCAGCACCCAGCGGCAACAGCAAGCTGCTGCTGTTGACCCGCGAAGAGCTGATGCGCCACGAGGCGGCGGGCATCACCACCCTGTCGTTTCCCAAAGTGATTCGCCTCGGCGGTGTCGATTGCGCCGCCACTTACCTGCACGAACCCGGCGACGCCAAAGATGGCTTGACGGTGACCGTGCCACTGTTTGTGCTGAACCAGGTCAACGAAGAGCGTTGCGAATGGCTGGTGCCCGGCATGCTCAAGGACAAAATCCAGGCGCTGCTCAAAACCCTGCATCAACGCCCGCGCTCGCGTCTGGTGCCCCTGCCTGAGAGCGCCCGCAAGATGGCTGAAACGCTGAATGCACCCGAGCTGTTTGGCCACGGCTCGTTGCTCGATGCCGTGCTTAAGCTGGTGCGCGCTGCTACTGCGGTTGACGTGGTGCGGGCTGACATCAAGCTCGACATGTTGTCGCCGCACTTCTTCATGAACTTCCGGGTGGTCGATGAACACGGCCGCCAGCTCGGCACTGGCCGCAATCTGGGCGCGCTGAAAGCCGAGCTGGGCGCCCAGGCGCGCGGCGCCTTCCAGGCGCTGGCCGGGCTCAAGCTGGGGCAGGGCGTTTCCAGCCCTGGCAGCGCTGGCATATCTCCCGCCATTGCGAGTGAAGCGCGGCAATCCACGAAATCCACAGGCATGGATCGCCACGGCCTGCGGCCTCGCGATGACGTACAACAGGGGCAAGACGCGTCGGGGAAGCGCACCCCCGAAAACAAGGCTGCGGTGGCCACCCAGCGCTACATCACGTGGACCTTTGGTGAACTGCCCGAGCTGCTCGAAATTCAAAAGGGTGGCCAGACCCTGATTGGCTACCCGGCGCTGATCGACGCCGGCGACGCCGTCACCATCGAGGTCTTCGACGAGCCCGATGTGGCCGCCGCCAAACACCGCGCCGGCTTGCGCCGCCTGTTTGCGCTACAGCTCAAGGACGCGCTCAAGTACCTCGAAAAGAACGTCCCTGACCTGCAAAAAATGGCCGTCGCCTATATGCAGGTCGGCAAAAACCCAGACGGCTCGGGCACCGGCGGCACGCTGGAAGAACTGCGCGAACAAATCATCGCAGTGGCGCTCGACCGCGCATTTTTACTCGACCCACTGCCCGCTGATGAGTTTGCCTTTAAAAAGCGCATTGACGAGGGCCGCGGCCGGCTGACCCTGATCGCCACCGAAGTGGCGCGCCTGGCCGCTGCCATTTTGCTCGAATACGCGGTGGCCGCGCGCAAGATCAAAGACACCAAAAACGCGCCCGAGGCCACGCAAGACGCCGCCCAGCAATTGGCGCGCCTGATGCCCAAGCGTTTTTTGAGCGTCACACCCTGGACCAGCCTGCACCACTTCACCCGCTACCTGAAAGCCATCACCGCGCGCCTGGACAAATACCGTGCCGATCCGGCCCGTGATGCCGCGCGCCTGAAGGAGTTGCATCCGCTGGAGCAGCGCTACGCCCGCTTGCTGGCCGAGCGCAAGGGCGTGGTTGACGAACGCCTGCAGGAATTCCGCTGGCTGCTCGAAGAGCTGCGCGTGAGCTTCTTCGCCCAGGAGCTGCGCACGCCGCAGCCGGTGAGCGTGAAGCGGCTGGACAAGGCTTGGGCGCAATTGGTGTAAAACCAATTCGGCACAAGCCGTCTGGAAACCACAAAATCATCAAGCTCGCGCGCGGCATTCTCACCGACAATCCTGTTGCTTTGTGGACAAGCCCTTACGCGCCGCCAATGCAGCACCTGTTCCAGACCGAGGCGCTCGACGCACTGTCCTGGGCCGTGATTCTGGGCCTGGGCTTGCTCAAGTTCCTCGCGGTCACCGCAGAAAAAGCGCTCTTGCGATGCATGAATATCACCCATTTCTAAGAATTTTTGAGAACGATTGAATGAGCTTGTTGCAACGTCTGCGCAGCCGCCTGGCCGGGCACCTCCCCAGCCAGGCGCAAATTGCCGGCAACCGCTGGCTGGCCTGGTTACGGCCCTGGCTGCAACACCCCAAACTGTGGCACTGGTCGCGCCGTGGCGTGGCGATGGGCGTGGCGCTGGGGGTATTCTTTGGCCTGCTGATTCCGATCGCCCAAATTCCGCTGTCGGTGGCAGCGGCGGTCATCCTGCGCGCCAACATACCCACCGCAGTGGCCAGCACGCTGGTCAGCAACCCGGTCACTTTCGGGCCGATTTACTACGGCGCCTACCGGCTCGGGGTCTGGGTCACGGGCAGCAAGGAACGCCCAAAAATCATCGACCTGCACGACCCGCAGATCACGCTTGAGCATGAGGACACCCCTTTCTGGCAGCGCATCACCAACCTGGGCAAGCCGCTGCTGGTGGGCTTGTCGATCACGGCCGTCCTGATGGGGCTGCTCACCTACGGCATCACCTCGCTCATCTGGCGCTGGCGCACGCTGGCCAAACGGCGCGACCGAAGGCGCCACGCCCGGCCCTGAAGGACTCAAAATGAACAGCGCCTACCAAGAATTTGCCTTGCTGCTCGCGCTGTCAGCGGTGGTGGGTGCCGTGGCCGTGCGTTTGCGCCAACCTTTGCTGATGGCCTACATCATTGTGGGCATTCTGGTTGGCCCGTCGGTCTTCGGCTGGGTCGGCGCGCACGACCAGATTGACCTGCTGGCGCAAATCGGCATCACCGTGCTGCTGTTCGTGGTTGGCCTCAAGCTCGATTTGCGTCATGTGCGCCAGATCGGCCCGGTGGCGCTGGCCACCGGCCTGGGGCAACTCGGCTTCACCATATTGTTCGGATTTTTCATCACCCTGGCGCTCGGGCGCGAGTGGTTGGATGCTCTTTATGTGGCGGTGGCGCTCACCTTCTCCAGCACCATCATCATCGTCAAGCTGCTCTCGGACAAGCGCGAGCTCGAGTCGCTGCACGGCCGCATTGCGGTGGGTTTTCTGATTGTGCAGGACCTCGCCGTGGTGATTGCCATGATGGTCATGAGCGGCCTCGGCGGCATTGGCGGCGATGCCGTCAGCGGCCCCATGCTGGCCCTGAGCTTGCTGGCCCGCCTGTGCGGTGCTGGTTTGTTGCTTTACGTGCTGATGCGCTTTGTCTTGCCGCGCGTGGTCGACACGCTGGCGCGTTCCCAAGAATTGCTGCTGATTTTTGCCATTGCCTGGGGCACGGCGCTGGCGGCCTTGGGTGAATACGCCGGTTTCAGCAAGGAGGCGGGTGCTTTCATTGCCGGCTTTTCGCTCGCGTCCACCGCATATCGCGAGGCCATCAACGCGCGCCTCGCCAGCATCCGCGACTTTTTGCTGCTGTTTTTCTTCATTGAGCTGGGTGCCAAGCTTGATTTTTCCACGCTCGGCGCCGAGGTCGGCACGGCGCTGGCGTTGTCGCTGTTCGTGCTGATCGGCAACCCGCTGATCGTGATGGCCATCATGGGCTACATGGGCTACCGCAAGCGCACCAGCTTTCTGGCGGGCCTGACGGTGGCGCAGATTTCGGAGTTTTCCATCATCTTCGTGGCCATGGGCATCAGCCTGGGCCACATCAGCGCCAGCGCACTGGGGCTGACCACGCTGGTGGGCATCATTACCATCGCCTTGTCGTCCTACATGATTCTGTATTCGCACCGGCTTTACGGCTGGCTGGCGCCCTGGCTCGGCGTTTTTGAGCGCAGCACACCTTTCAGGGAACTCGCCGTGGAAAACGCGCCCAGCCACACGCAGCGCCCCGACGTGGTGGTATTCGGCCTGGGCCGCTATGGCAGTCGGCTGGCGCTCAAACTGCAGGCGCAGGGCATGCGCGTGCTGGGCGTTGACTTCGACCCCGAGGTCATCAAGGCGCAGCAGCGCAGCGGTCTCGATGCGCGTTTTGGCGACTGCGAAGCGCCCGATTTCATCGAAAGCTTGTCGCTCGCTGGCGTGCCCTGGGTGGTCAGCAGCCTGCCTGAGCTCGATGCCAACCGGGCTCTATTGCATGCCCTGGCTGAACACCGTTACCATGGCCACATGGCAGTGGTGGCGCGCCACGAGTCCGATGTGGACGCGCTGTCGGCGCTGGGCCCGCTGGAAGTGATCCTGCCGTTTCACCAGGCCGCCGACTTTGCCGCGCTCGACATTGCCGCCCGCATTGCCGCAGCTGAAGTCAATCAGCCCACCCAAGACAAGGAGCCATCATGACCACGGTGTTTTCACCTCTTGCCGCCACAGATTTGTCGGCACCCTCGCGCCACGCCGCCCAGCGCGCCGCCATGCTGGCGCGCCAGACCGGCGGTACGCTGGCGCTGGTCCATGTGCTTGAAAAAAATGCGTTGCTCGAACTGCGACGCTTGTTTGCGCCAGACGCCGAGGCGCTTGAGCAGCGCATGCACGCGCAGGCCGAGCAGGCACTGGCTGATCTGGCTGGCGAGCTTGGGCGCGCGCAGCCCGGCGAGGCTGCCCCGTTGCAAGTGGCAGTGCACCTGCAAGAAGGCACAGTGCTGAGCACCCTTGCCGAACAGGCCCAGGCCCTGGGCTGCAACCTGGTGGTGGTGGGCGCGCACGGCGCCGGTTTTATGCGCCACTGGCTGCTCGGCGCCACGGCAGAGCGCCTGCTGCGCAAAACCCTGCATCCCGTGCTGGTGGTCAGACAGGCGCCGCAGCTTGACTATCGCAAAGTGCTGGTGCCGGTGGACTTTTCGCAGTGGTCACTGCGCGCCATCTCAATGGCGCGCAGCTTTAGCCCGCAGGCGCCACTGGTGCTGCTGCATGCCTGCGAAATACCATTTGAGGGCAAGATGCGCTTTGCCGGTGTCGAAGAAGACACCATCCTGGGGCACCGTCAAAAAATCAAGCGCGAGGCGCTGGCCCGGCTCGGCGAACTGGCGCACGATGCCGACCTGACGCCGGCGCAGTGGCAGCCGCTGGTGGCCTTTGCCAATGCGCCAGACTTCATTCTGGAACAAGAAGAAGAGCAGGGCGCCGACCTGATCGTGCTGGGCAAGCACGGCAGCGGCATGACCGAGGAACTGCTGCTGGGCAGCGTCACCAAACATGTGCTGGGCCAGGCGCGCGCGGATGTGCTGGTCGTGCGCTAAACCATCTCTTGTGGGGTCGACTTCAGTCGACCTGGCAGACTGAAGTCTGCCCCACCAACCTCTAAATCCATCGCCTTCTTGCTCCCGCCTTGATTATTCGCATGCCCTGACACCCTGACCGGACTATTCTGGAATGCCTTTCTGGAACCTTCGACAAGGAATCGCCATGGCAACACAACTCAAGGAATTTGCGACCAATCTGGTCGCCGTGGTCGAACCCGATACCTCTGCGGTGATGGTGGCGCAGCTCATGCGCCGGCACCACATTGGCGCGCTGGTGGTGGTGGATGCGCTCGACAAAAACAAGCCGGTCGGCATCGTCACTGACCGCGACCTGGTGCTCGAACTCATGGCTGAAGGGCTTGACCCGGCTGTCTTCACAGCGGGCGACATCATGTCGGTCGATCTGGTCAAGGCGCAGCCCGAGATGGACGCCATGGACGCCGTGCTGCTGATGAAAAAATACCGGCTGCGGCGCTTGGTGATTGTTGACAAGGCGGGCAATCTGGCGGGCATCGTGACGATTGAAGACGTGCTCGGTTTGTTGACGCATGAGCTTGCAGAACTGGCGGGCGATCTGGGCAGCGCCAGAGACCGCGAAACGCGCGAGCAGGTGATGAAGCAGACGGCTTGATCGCCGACAGGTGCCGTTTTACCCAAACCCCAGCGAGGCAGCGCATGAACCGCCCCAGCATCATTCACAAAGACGCCGCACAGCAGCGCCTGCTGCCCAACTGGACCGATTACGCCGAGGAGCGCAGCCGCTTCACATGGGAGCAGGCGCGCCTGTCACTGCAAGGCTTGCCCGGGGGCGGGCTCAACATGGGCTTCGAGGCGGTGGACCAGCACGCCGCCAGCACGCTGCGCTACCACGCCGCACTGCGCTTTGTGTCAAACGACCGCCCCACGCTGGAACTGAACTACGCCGATCTGGCACGGCAAACCAACCGCTTCGCCAACGTGTTGCAAAGCCTGGGCGTCGGCAAGGGCGACAGGCTGTTTTTACTGGCCGGACGCATTCCCGAGCTTTACATTGCTTTGTTGGGTGCCCTCAAAAATGGCACCGTGGTCACGCCGCTGTTCTCGGCCTTTGGCCCGGAACCCATTGCCACCCGCATCCAGCTCGGCGTCGGCCAGGTGCTGGTAACCACCGATGCGCTGTACCAGCGCAAGGTGCGCCAGGTGCGCGCGCAAATGCCCAGCCTGCGCCACATCCCGCTGGTGGCTGAAGACGGCGGCAGCACCCATGAGCCCGACACCCTTGACCTGGCCGCCTTGATGACTGAGGCTTCAGGCAGCTTCGAAACCGTTGCCACCACCGAGGACGACCCCGCGCTGCTGCATTTCACCAGCGGCACCACCGGCACGCTCAAGGGCGCGCTGCATGTGCATGGCGCGGCCGTGGCCCATTTGGCCACCGCGCCCACAGCGATCCGCATGCTGATGAAGGCCGACCCCGATCTCGCCAAGCGCCAGTGCTACCCCTGCCTGCGCTTCATCGCCAGCGTCGGCGAACCGCTCAACCCCGAGGCCGTGTGGTGGGGCCAGCAGGCGCTGGGTCTGCCGATCCACGACAACTGGTGGCAGACCGAAACCGGCGGCATCATGATTGCCAGCACCCCGGCCTTTGACATCAAGCCGGGCTCCATGGGGCGGCCCTTGCCGGGCATCGACGCCTTCATCGTCGAACACCTGGAGGCCTAGGGCGAGCCACCCCAAGTGCGCGTCATCGAGACCCCCAATGTGGAGGGCGAACTGACCTTGAAACGCGGCTGGCCGTCGATGTTTCGCGGCTACCTCAACAACGAGGCGCGTTATGCCAAGTGTTTTGTCGGCGACCTGTACCTGAGCGGCGACCTGGCCCGGCGCGACGCCGACGGCTACTTCTGGTTTGTCGGCCGGTCATCTGATTGGCCCGTTCGAGGTCGAAAGCGTGCTGATGGAGCACCCGGCGGTGGCTGAGGCCGGTGTCATCGGCAAGCCCGACCCGGTGGTCGGCGAGGTGGTCAAGGCCTTTGTTTCGCTTAAAAGTGGCTTTGAGCCGTCCGAGACCCTGCGGCTTGACATCTCGGCGCATGCGCGCCGGCGCCTGGGTGCAGCCGTGGCGCCCAAGGAAATTGCCTTTTTACCGGTGCTGCCGCGCACCCGCAGCGGCAAGATCATGCGCCGCCTGCTTAAGGCGCGCGAACTCGGCCTGCCCGAGGGCGACACCTCGACGCTGGAGTTACGCACTGTCCCGTAGCCCGCATGAAGCGCAAGCGTAATGCGGGATTTTGCGGCGCGCCAGCCTATGAGGCTGCACTCGCCGATAAAAGCGGGTAGGGCGCCTTGCGACCTACCGTTTGCGACAGCAAAACCTGTTGTTCGGTGCCCAGCCCCATCGCCTTGGCCAGTGCGTCGCGATCCAGCCAGGCCCGTATGACGGTGGCCAGCTCTTCCGAGGCGCAATACAGGTACACGTTTTGCGCCATGGCGCCGGCGCAGGTGTGGGCGTAGGCCATGCGCTGCGCCACCGGCACCCGTTTCATGCGCGCATAGTCGGCCACCATGATCAGGTCCAGCGCCACATAGATGTCCACCTCCTGGGCGTTGAGGGCGCTCGGCACGGTGCGCCCGCCCAAAGCCGGGCGGTTCAGCCCCGCCGCCGCCCACAGCAGGTTGGACAGCATCTGCTGAGGCAGCGGCTCGGGGGCGAATTCGCGCTGCGACTGGCGCTGCGCCAGCGCCTGCATCAGCGGCATGCCGCCGCTCATATTGGCTGCCGGCAGCACGATCGTGTCTGCCGCCTCGCCCTGGGCGGGCTCGGGCTTGAGTTGCCCGAGCAGACCCAGGGCCATTTTGGTCAAGGTATTCATGCCTGATGTGGCGCGCGGCCGGCTTATTGAATGGCCAATTTTTTGGAGGCCGTACCGGCCTTCTTGGGCAGGTCAAGGCTCAGCACCCCGTTGTCATATTTGGCCACTGCCTTGGCGTCGTCCACCTCCTGCGACAGCGTGAAGACGCGCGACACCGTGCCGTAGTAGCGCTCGCTGCGCACCAGCTTGCCTTTTTCCTTGACGTCTTTTTCCCGGCGCGCCTCGGCGTCGATCTGGACCCGGTTGCCGTCGATGCGCACATTGATGTCTTCTTTTTTGACGCCTGGCAGGTCGGCATGGACCTTGAAGGCGTCGTCTTTTTCGACTACGTCGATCCGGATGTCGAGGTCATCGCCTTTGCCAGCCATGCGCATGGGCGCCAAAAAGCCGCGAAACACGGACTCAAACGGGTCTTTCATGGCGGTATCAAGCAAGCTCAGGTTGTTCATGATTTTTTCTCCAAAGGGTTAGGTTAAAAAGTTGCTGGACAATGTGGCGCTTTTGCCAAAGCAGCGCAAAGCAGCGCTGCAAGCATAAAAGTCCGACTCCCCGAGCAAATGACAATTCTCAAGCGCGGCGCAGAATACGCGAAGATTCTGCCAAATCGGCGCTTGCACCCCTTTCATCCGTGCCGCTGCTCGTGTCAGAATTCCTGTTACATCTTGCCGGAGACCCACATGAACATTGTTCTCAGCCATGCCAGTCCTTTACGGAGTCGGCCAAATGAAAGCGCTTGCTGAGGCAGAGCCTGCTTTCATGACCTGCTCCTCTCAGGAGCAGTCGCAATGCCTGCTGGGCGCGGTGCTCAAGCTGACGCCAGATGCCATCATCGGGGCCGATATGGACGGGCGCATCACCCTGTTCAACCCGGCTGCCGAGCGCATCTTCGGGCGCAGCAGTGCCAGCGTGCAAGGCGAGCCGGTCGAGATATTGATTCCCGAGCGCCTGCGCGCCGGTCATCATGAAGCGCAACAGCGCTTTGCCAAAGAGGGCGGCGATGCCCGCGTGATGGGCCTGCGCCGCGTCAAGGGCTTGCACGCCGACGGCCAGGAGATCGACCTTGAAGGCCGGATTCACCATGTCAAGCTGCCACAGGGGGAATGGTCAATTGTCAGTTTGCACGACGTCACCGCGCGCTTGCAGGCCGAGACGCAATTGCAGTATTCGCGCGTCAAGCTGGCCGAGTTGACCCGCAAGCTGATGGCGCAGGAGCGCGTGCTGGTCAAGCGGCTGGCGCAGGTGCTGCACGACCAGTTGGGCCAGACGCTGGCCGCGATCCGCATGTGCCATGAAACCATCATCGCCCGGCAGACGGTGAAAGCGCCTGCCGAGATCCAGCGCCTCGACGAGCGCCTGAGCACCCTCATCGGGCAAGCCATTTTGCAGGTGCGCCAGGTGCTGGTTGACCTGCGCCCACCCTTGCTTGAAGAGCAGGGGCTCAGCGTGGCGCTCGACAACGAGCTGCGCAACCGCGCCCAGGCGGTACCCCAGATTGACATCACCATCCACGTGCCGCCCAGCCTAGAAGCCATCCGCTGGCCCGCCGAGATTGAACACGCAGCCTTCATGGTGGTGCGCGAGGCCGTAGAAAACGCGCTGCGCCATGCGGCGGCAGACAGCATTGCGGTGGACCTCACGGGTGGCGCCTTGTTGCTGCACCTCACCATCTCTGACAACGGCGTCGGGCTGCCCGAGGGCGCTGGCTCAAGCTTGGGCCACCTCGGCATTCTGGGCATGCAGGAGCGTGCGCAGGCGGTGGGTGCCAGCGTCACCTGCACGCGTATGCCGGAGGGCGGCACCCGCGTCACGTTTCATTGGCAGTGCCTGTCATGACCACGCTTTACCTGGTGGACGACCATCAAATGATGCGCGACGGGCTGCGTGCCCTGCTTGAAGCGCGCGGCCACACAGTGCTGGGCGAGTCTGCCGAGCCAACCCAGGCGCTGGCCGACCTGCTGCGGTTGCGCCCCCAGGTGCTGCTGCTCGACCTGAATCTGGGCGGACGCTCGGGGCTGGAACTGCAGACCGAGGTGCAGCGGCGCAGGGTGCCGGTGCACACCGTGGTGCTGACCATGTCCGCCCAGCCCCATCAGGTGGCTGAGGCGCTGCGCCTGGGTGCCAGCGCCTACGTGCTCAAGGGCTCGCCTGCGAGCGACTTGCTGGCCGCCATTGACGCTGCGGTCAAGGGCAAGAAATTTTTTGGCGCCGATGTGGCCGACCTGGCGCTGGAGGCCTTTACCGAGCAAGACGACGACCCCTTGAGCCTGTTGTCGCCGCGCGAGCGGCAGATTATTCTGATGGTGGTCGAAGGTGAATCCAGTTCGGCCATTGGCACGACGCTGCATTTGTCGCCCAAGACCGTGGCCACCTACCGCAGTCGCCTGATGAAAAAACTGGGCGTGACCGATGTCACCAGCCTGGTGCGCATGGCCGTACGCTACAAACTCATCGATTCGGATGAGTCCGCCCGCAGAAACCGTCGCCGCGACGATATTTAAACTTTGTGTTGTGGGACATATCTTTAGCTCTGTCCCCAACTGATCAAGTGTCAACGCTTGCTGGCGTGCTTCATCAAACTCTCCCTACAGGCAGCGCGGCCTGCCTGGCCTAAAGTTGCTCACAAGAATCGACCCCGATGCTCATCGCTCGGTTATTCGGCAACGACAACCAGAGGCTCACCAATGCACGCTCAAATCCTGGCCAGCACAGCCACCTTAGCCACCACCGAATCCACTGAATCCACTCTGCCATGGCAATCCACCAGGCGCCCCGCTGGTGCGAAGTTCGAAAGCGATGAGCGCTGGTCGAGCTTGCAGGAGTTGCACAGCCTGTTGCAGTACGAGGGCCATCTGCATGACGGCCATGAGTGCGAGTTGTTTCGGCGCCGCCGTGTCAAAGCCGGTCAGGCTGCGCTGATGATGGGCCAGCCGTTTGACGGGCTGTATGTGGTGCGGCTGGGCACCCTGCGCAGTTCCATCTCCAATGCCGACGGCGGTGTGCATGTGCTGTCGTTTCCCATGAAAGGCAATTTGCTGGGTTTTGACGGCATTTACAAGTACAGCTACATGAGCGATGTGGTGGCCCTGACCGATTGCGATTTGATCCGTATTCCGGCCTCTGACCTGTTCGCGGCCGGGCGCGGCATCAACCATCTGGAGCACATGGCCTATTGGGCCAGCAGCCGCGAGATCACGCAGGAGCAGTCGGCTTATTGCCTGACACGCTCGGTCAAGTCCGAGGGCCGGGTGGCGCGCTTTTTGCTGACTATGTCGCAGCGTTTTGCCGACATGGGCTATTCGCCCAACCGCTTTATTTTGCCCATGACGCGGCGCGACATTGGCCACCATCTGAGCGTGACGGTGGAAACGGTGAGCCGGGCGTTTTCGGCGCTGGTTCAGCAGGGCATCATCCACGTCGATTTTCGCGAAATCAACATTCTGTCGCACGAAGCCCTGTGTAATTTCGAGCGCTAGCCGCCATGGCCGGCGCCAAGGCATGGGCGCTTGGAACCCCATCGCACTGTAGCCCTTGAAGGTTTCTTTCTGTCTGAGACTTGCTGAGCGTAGAATTTCTGAAAAAACGCACAGATCAGATTGAAGATCGTAAAACCTTCACAGGGATTGATTGAGTGAACCAAGACAAGTCAGCCGCTGCCAGCGCACCTTTTCCCATTGTCGGCATTGGCGCGTCTGCGGGCGGGCTATCGGCGCTGGAACAGTTTCTGTCACATGTGCCTATGCACAGCGGCCTTGGCATTGTGGTGGTGCAACATCGCGATCCGCACAGCGAGGGCATGCTGGTGGAACTGCTGCAGCGCCATACCCCCATGCCGGTGCAGCAGGTGACAGACCAAATGCCGGTCGAGCCCGATCATGTGTATGTGATTCCGCCCGGTTTCGATCTGTCCCTGATGCACGGCGTGCTGCATCTGTTCGAGCCGACCGAAGCGCGCGGCCTGCGTCAGCCCATCGATTTTTTCTTCAAGTCGCTCGCCGACGACCGGCAGCACAACAGCATTGGCGTCATTTTGTCGGGCATGGGCTCCGACGGCACACTGGGGCTGCAGGCCATCCGCCTGGCCGGTGGCGCCACCTTTGCGCAGACGCCGGCCTCGGCCCAGTTCGACAGCATGCCGCGCAGCGCCATCGCGGCCGAGGTAGTTGACGCCGTGGCCCCGGCCGATGAGCTGCCGGCCAAGGTGATCGCGTTTGTCAAGCGCATCCGGCTGGTGGGCGACGTGCAGGCCCAGATCGAAGCCGAGTTTCAACGCAGCGCGGCGGGTTTTCTGGAAAAAATCCTGTTTTTGCTGCGCACCCATACCGGCCACGATTTTTCGGCTTACAAAAAAAACACCATCATGCGTCGCGTCGAGCGCCGCATGGGGCTGCACCAACTGCCCCGCATCGACGACTACCTGCGCTACGTGCGCGAAAACCCCAAAGAGGTGGAACTGCTGCTGGGCGAGTTGCTGATCGGGGTCACCAACTTCTTTCGCGACCCGCCCGTGTGGGAACAGGTCAAGCGCGAGGTGCTGTCGGCTTTGCGCGCCAACCACCCCGACGGTGCCACGCTGCGCGCCTGGATTCCCGGCTGCTCGAGCGGCGAGGAGGCCTATTCGCTGGCCATGCTGTTCAGGGAATCGCTCGACACAATCGACACGGAGCAGCGCAACAAATTGCTGATATTTGCCTCCGATCTCGACAAGGACGCCATCTCGCGCGCCCGTGCCGGCGTTTATCCCCCGGGCATCACCGCCGACGTGCCAGAGGCGCGCCTGAAGCGGTTTTTTGTGCCCGAGGGCGCGGGTTACCGCGTTAGCAATGACATCAGGGAAATGGTGATCTTTGCCGAACAAAACGTCATCTTTGACCCGCCCTTCACCAAGATCGATTTCCTGAGCTGCCGCAACCTGCTGATCTATCTGGAGCCCGGCTTGCAGGACAAATTGCTGCTACTGTTTCATTACAGCCTCAACCCGGGGGGCTTTTTGCTGCTGGGCAGTTCCGAGTCGGTCGGTGCCGCCAGCGCGCTGTTTTCACCTTTGTCGGGCAAGCATCGCATTTATCGCCGGCTTGATGTGCAGGCGCACGTAGTGCCCTCCGGCATGCCGGCCATGTTTGATTCTGCGGGCTCCCGGCTGGCTGGCGTCAACTTGCGCGCCCAGGGTTCCTCGGCGGTGGCGCCCGACCTGCAAATGCTGGTGGAGCAACTGGTGCTGGCGCAATTTGCACCTGCGGCGCTGCTGGTGAGCGACAAGGGCGAGATGCTTTACTTCAGCGGCAAAACCGGCAAATACCTCGAGCCCGCAGTGGGCAAGCCCAACCTGAATCTGTTCGCTATGGCCCGCGAAGGCATCATGAAGGCCTTGTCCGAGGCGTTTTATCAGTCGGTTCGCGAAAACAGGGCGACCACGCTCAAGCGCGTCAGGATCGACGCTGGCCGCCCGGCCCAATATGTCGATATTGTGGTGCAACCCCTGAGTGAACCCCTGGCCCTGAAAGGCATGGTGCTGGTTGTGTTCAGGGACGTCGCGGCCCCGCACCCGTCCAGACGGCATGCGCTGGCAGACGCGTCAGCCAGCGAGGGGCAGCGTATCGAGGCGGCGCTGCAGGAGCTGCAGCACGCCCGCGAAGATGCCCGCTCCACCCGCGAGGAAATGCAGACCTCGCAAGAGGAACTCAAGTCGGCCAACGAAGAGCTGCAATCGACCAACGAAGAGCTGCAGTCCACCAATGAGGAGCTGACCACCTCCAAGGAAGAAATGCAGTCGATGAACGAAGAGCTGCAGACCATCAACAACGAGTTGCAGATCAAGGTGGCCGAGGTCTCGCGTGCCAGCAACGACATGCGCAACCTGCTCGACAGTACCGAGATTGCGATTTTGTTCCTCGACGACGCGCTGCATGTGCGCCGCTTCACGCCCTCGACCAGCAAAATTTTCAAGCTGATCCCGGGTGATGCCGGTCGCAGCATCACCGACATCGTCTGCGACCTGGACTATCCGGGCCTTGGGGTCGACGCACTGGAGGTGTTGCGTACCCTGGTGTTCAAGGAAACCGATGTGACGGCCGCCGGCGGGCGCTGGTTCAAGGTGCGTATCATGCCCTACCGCACGCATGACAATCACATCGACGGCCTGGTCATCACCTTTGTCGATATCAGCGCCAGCAAAAAGCTTGAGGCCGAGTTGCGTGAGGCGCAAGCCAGGTTGCAAGCCTTGATGACCAACCCGAATTCCAGCGAGGCAGACCATGGTGTTCCGTAAAAATCCGCCCGACATCGAGTCCATGCGCCGCCTGGCGACGCTGCGCTTGTCCGAGCGGGGCAATGTGCCTGCCGTGGCTGATCTGGATATCAAGCAGGTGCAGCACTTGCTTGAAGAACTCGAAATCCACCAAATTGAACTCGAGCAGCAAAACGAGCAACTCAACACCGTCAGGGCGCAACTGGAGCAGGCGCTCAACCACGGCAACGAGCTTTACGACTTTTCACCGGTCGGCAGCGTGCTAATCAACACCGACGGCGCCATCACCAAACTGAACTTGAGCGGCGCCCAGTTGCTGGGTGCCGAACGCGCCCGCCTGCTGGGCAGCAAACTCGGCCTGTATGTGGCCAAGGCCCAGCGCGCGCAATTCAACGCCATGCTGGCGCACGCCCGGGCTGAGCGTGAGTCGCAAACCGGCGAGCTGCTGTTGCAGATCGATGGTCTGCTACCCTTGTCGGTGCAAGCCAAGGTGGTCTGGATTGGCACCACGATGGGTTGGCAGGTGGCCTTGATCGATGTTTCCGAGCGCCGGCGCTTGGAGGCGCAACTGCGCGTCAGCGAGGAGCGTATGACGCTGGCGCTGTCGGCGGTAGGCGACTGGGTTTGGGACTGGCAAGTGGGCCCTGATGAGCTGACGATGTCACCCGGCTATGCCGAAATGTTGGGCTTTTCCCGCAAGGATTTGGGGCGCACGGCTTCAGACCTGATGCGCTTTGTTCACCCGGACGACAAGCCGCAGCTCACCAAAATTCTTCAGGACTGCATCAGTGGCGCGGCGCAGCGCTATAGCCTTGAACACCGCGTGCTGGGCAAGGACGGTAGTACCAAATGGGTGCTGGCGCGCGGCGCCGTGGTGCAGCGCTCGGATGACGGCAAGGCCTTGCGCCTGGTGGGCACCTTGGTCGATATCTCAAATAAAAAGCTGATCGAAGCCGAACTGCTGGCCGCCGCCCAGTTTCAGCAAGCGGTGTTTGATTCCATTTCGGCGCAAATCGTGGTGCTGGACCATGCGGGTTGCATTTTGCAGACCAATGCGGCATGGCAAAACTATGCCAGCCAGTGTGGCTACAGTGCGCCACTTGGTCAGGATTATCTGGCCTTGCTGGCCAGGCATTTTGTGTTGGACCCGGTCATCATGGCTGGCATGGCAGCGGTGGTGGCTGGTGAGGCGCTGCATTTCCGTTTGGCCGACCCGGTCCAGTGCAGCTGCGGCAGCTATTGGTTCACTATCAAGTTCACTATCAAGTTCACCCCGGTGCATGACGCCGCAAACCGCCTGGTGGTCACGCATGAGGACGTGAGCGAACTCAAGCGCGCCGAACTGGCCAGCGTGGCACTGGCCAATGTGGACCATCTGACCGGCGCCTTGAGCCGGCAGCACTTCATGAATTTGGCCGACCAGGAGATGGCACGCTCACAGCGTTACGAATTGCCATTGGTGGTGTTGATGCTCGACCTGGATCACTTCAAGCTGGTCAACGACGGCTACGGGCACGCCGCTGGCGACGCGGTGCTGCAAAGCTTTGTGCAAACGGTAAAAAGCGTGCTGCGCGAGTCTGATGTGATCGGGCGCCTTGGCGGCGAGGAGTTTGCCGTGCTGTTGCCCAACACCACGCAGCAGGGCGGCATTGCGCTGGCCAACCGGATTCTTGAAAGCGTGCGTGCAAGCCCGGTGGCGGTCGGTGACCAGCGCATTGCCTACTCGGTGAGCATTGGCGCCGGTTACCTCGACAAGCAAAAAACCTTTGCTGAATTACTGGGCCAGTGCGACGAGGCGCTTTACCAAGCCAAGCACGCGGGACGCGACCGTCTTCAGTCGAACTGGCAAGACTTGTAAAACTTGCCGGTGCAGCGCGCGCTGCCCTAACCCGGCCAAACCAACAACTGAGGTGGCTGCGGTCACGGCGCCTGTGCCGTCAAACTTGTAACACCACGCTAAATCGGCACCAGCCTGAGCAGGCGCCCGCCGGCGTTGTCGGTGAGCACATACAGCAGACCATCAGGCCCCTGGCGCACATCGCGGATGCGCTCACCCAGGTCGGCCAGCAGTTTGTGTTCGCGCACCACCTTGCCCTCGAAAGGCTTGCTGAGTTCAATGCGGTTGAGGTAGCCAAACTTGAGCGAGCCCACCAGCAAATTGCCAACCCAGTCGGGACCGTAGCGGGTGCTGGTCACAAAAGCCATGCCTGACGGCGCAATCGACGGCACCCAGTAGTGCAGCGGTTGCACCATGCCAGCCTTGGTGCTGAGCCCGGCGCCAATCGGGCCGCCACCGTAGTTTTCGCCGTAGGTGATCACCGGCCAGCCGTAGTTACGCCCGGGCTCAATCAGGTTGATCTCGTCGCCGCCCTGTGGCCCGTGCTCATGCGCCCACAGCACGCCGTGGGGCGACAGCGCCAGGCCCTGCGGATTGCGGTGGCCGTAAGACCAGATTTCGGGCAAGGCACCGGGGGTGTTGGCAAACGGGTTGTCAGCGGGCACGCGGCCGTCCTTGCCAATGCGGATGATCTTGCCGTGGTGATTGTCGAGTGTTTGCGCGTCGTCCTTGCGCACAAAGCGCTCGCCCAAAGTCACAAAAAGCAAGCCGTCGGCCTGGCCGTTGCGCTGGCTTTCGACGATGCGGCAACCAAAATGGGCGCTGCTCGCCACTTTGGGTTTGGCGCTGAAAATCACCTTCACCGCTTCGAGCCGGCTGCGGTCATCAGACAATCGGGCACGCGCCAGCGCGGTGCTGTTGCCGCCCGCGCCGGGTTCGGAAAAGCAGAAGAACAGGGTGCGGTTGCGGGCAAAGTCGCTATCCAGCATCACATCAAGCAAACCGCCCTGGCCGCGCACGGCCATATCAGGCAAGCCTTGCACCGTTTGATGCACACGGCCATCGGCTTCGATCACGCGCAGGCGTCCGGGCCGCTCGGTCACCAGAAACCGCCCCTGCGGCAAAAACGCCACCGCCCAGGGGTGCTCCAGCCCTTGCGCAACCACTTCGTGTCGCACGGTCTGGGCTTGGGCTGCCAGCGCCAGGCTAGCCGCAATGGCCACACTTGCCAGCATTACTAGCAATGTCGTTTTGATCCATTTCGCTATGTTTTGCATGGCTTGCTCCGCGTGCTTGGACTCAACCGCATGGTAGCGTGGGTGTTTGTTCGGGTGACGATCAGGTTTGGTAATGCCCTGACGCGCTTTAAACCAATATTTGCCATTTGCAAATAGCGAATGCAGTCCCCGTAGCCCGTATGAAGCGCAAGCGCAATGTGGGGTCTTAGGGTGCGTTGCCGTCGTCTGTCATTCGGCGATTCCCGGATTCCGCTTCGCTTCATCCGGGCTACGGACTACATGGACTGACGCGCTGCGCTCGCAGTGACAGCCTCGGGCTTACGGACGAAAAACTTCCTCCAGACTGGCCGCGTCCAGCACCCGGTCACCCCACCGCTCCAATTGCACCGACGTTGCAGCAGCAATCTGTGCAATGATCTCGCTGGACAAGGCGCCGAAGCGCCGGACTAACAAGCGCTGTAACAAGAGAGCTTCGCCCTTTTGCATACCCTTTTGCATACCCTTTTGCATACCCGTTTCGATGCCTCTTTCGATGCCTTTTTCAAGACCCTTTTCAAGACCCTTCCTCTCGCCCTTCTGCTCATGCTGTTGGGCCCACGTGTCAAATCGTTCGGCTAATGTCATTTTCAACTCCTTCAAGTCTTGCACCTTGGGTAGCACCAAGCTGCGTTTGCTTTGCCGCAAAAGTACTGCACGGATCCAGATCGCAAATATCCGCTTGAGTTCCGGGTTGCCCTCCAGCCAGTCGTTGAGTACGTCGATGAGCCGCAGTAGCGCGTCTTCGTTTTCGGGGTGCTCAAAGCGGATGACTGCGGCCACCAGGTTTTTCAGGTCGACCAGGTCGGATTCGGTGTACTGATTTTCGTCGATCAGCAGGTATTCCAGTTTGGGCAGGTACTTTGCCACCAGACCGGGCGCTTTGGGGATCAGCGCCGCGATGTCGGTAGCCGCCGTCCATTTGGCATCGCCGTTGTACAGCACGATGGGCAGCACCGGCGGCAGTTTGCGGTCTTTGAGGACGTCGCCGCGGCGGATCAGGTCTTGGTACAGCAGGCCGACGTAGGTCATGATGCGCACTGCCATCCACGGGTCAACGGTGCTCTGGAATTCGATCAGCAAATACAAATACATCCACTCGCCGTCAGCTCGCACGCGCCAGATTACATCGTCGGCGCGGTGGCGCAAGTCGTCAGTCACATAGCTGCCGGGCACCTTTTCCAGCGTGGTGTAGTCCAGGCTGTGCAGCCACTCGTCTGGAATAAAACCCAGCACCAAATCTCGCACCATTTCAGGCGCGGATCATCCGCAGTTTTGTGAATGCGACAACTATTCTGACTCAGGGGGCGTCACAGGTCAGAAAAGTGAGGCATCGGTGCAAACTGATCTCTGGCCCAGGTATGGTGGGTGTCGTCTCGGCACAGCAAAGCGACCCAGGGCCCCGTGTCAAGAATCAAATGCTGGCTCATACGCTGCCAAAACCCTTCAAATGCTCTGGGTTGAAGGACAAATCGGGTGGCCCACCCTCAAAGCAACCAACCACGTCGCCCGCCTGTTCCAACGCCGACACAAACGATGTAGCCGACTTGCAATCGATTTGGGTTGCTGGCTCGCTCTGTCAGCCTTGTGCAGCGTTCGGGCTTGACAATGGCGCATCGTTACATTGTGAAGCGGGTTTTTTGATGCGCAAAGTGCTGATTGCAGGCGGTGGAATTGGTGGCCTGAGTGCCGCTTTGGCTTGCGCCCGTGCGGGTGCAGAAGTGGCGCTGTTCGAGCGCAGCGCCGAGTTTTCGGAGTTTGGCGCAGGTATTCAATTGGGCCCCAACGTGGTGAAAATCTTGTGCGGATGGGGCTTGCAGGACGCCTTGCAAGCCGTGGTGGCCTGCCCAGACCGGCTGCAGGTGCGCAGCGCCATCACTGGCTCTGAGTTGGGCGTGCTGCGCCTGGGTGATACGTTTGCCGAGCGCTACGGCGCGCCTTACTACACCATCCACCGGGCCGACCTGCATGTGCTGCTGCTGGCGGCGTTGCAACAGCAGGGTGGCACGGCGCTGCATCTGGACAGTTCGGTGGTCAGTTTTGAGCAGACCGACACGGATGTGGCGCTGCAACTGGCCTATGACGAGGTGGTGCGCGGCGACTTGCTGGTGGGCGCCGATGGCGGCTGGAGCTGCATTCGCCAGCAGTTGCTGGGTGACGGCACGCCGCAGCCGACCGGGCATCTGGCCTACCGGGCGCTGATCTCGCAGGCGCGCCTGCCCGAGCATTTGCGCAGCAGGCAGGTCACCGCCTGGCTCGGGCCTAAGATGCACGTGGTGCAGTACCCGGTGCGCAGCGGCGAGTGGCTCAACGTGGTGGCCATCGTGCATGGCCAGGTGCAGGGCGACATGTCGCACTGGGACCACGGCGGCAACGCGGCCGAGTTGCAAATGCGCCTGAGCGGCACCTGCAAGCCGCTCAATGATTTGATCCAGGCGGTGCCGAGCTGGCGCTTATGGGCTTTGAGTATTCGCCCGCCCATGCGCAGCGCCCGGGAGCAAGCCCAGGGCCGCGTGGCTTTGCTGGGCGACGCCGCGCACCCGATGGTGCCGTATTTGGCCATGGGGGCGGGCATGGCGATTGAAGACGCCGAGGTGCTGGCGCGCACGCTGGCGCAGGGCGGGTTTTTTGCTGACTCAGCCGCTACTGGCGAGATTGCCGCTACTGCCTTTGATGGCGCTGCCGACCAGGGCAGCGGGGTGCCAGCCCTGTTGCAGCGCTACGCCCGGCAACGCTGGCAGCGCAACGCCCGGGTGCAGGCGCGGGCCAGTCGCAACGGCACCATTTTTCATGCCGGCGGGCTGATGGGTTTGGGGCGCAACGTGGCCATGAAAGTGCTCGGCGAGGGCTTGCTGGACATGCCCTGGCTGTACCGCGGCGTCTAAGGACTTTATGAGCAAGCCTTAAGCGCCCGCTAAAATTCGACATCTTTTTGCGTGGCAGCTGCCGGTTTTCACGCTTTTATTCCCTGTCGTTAAGGCTCTCCAATTGACTCTGCACATCACCCCCATCGAGGGCGGTAGCGCCCTTGGCGATTTCCGTGTTCAACAACTGCTGCCGGGCCTGCAAGCCGTGCACGACAAGATCAATGGCATCGCAGCGCGCTACGTGCATTTGGTTGCATCAGACCAAGCGCCGTCGGCAGCGCTCAAGGACCAGTTAGCCGCGCTGCTGAACTACGGTGAACCCTACGCCGGCCCGGCGGATGGCGCGCTGATTGTGGTCACGCCGCGCTTTGGCACGGTGTCGCCCTGGGCCTCCAAGGCCACAGATATTGCGCACAACTGCGGCCTGACAGTGCACCGCGTGGAGCGCATCACCGAATACCGCGTCAGCCTCAAAGGTGGTTTGCTCAGCAAGAAGCCTACGCTGACTGAGGTGCAACTGGCGCAGGTAGCAGATTTGCTGCACGACCGCATGACCGAAAGCGCAATGTTCGACCGCGCCAGCGCCGCCAAGCTGTTTGCCAGCCTGCCCGCCGCACCGATGGCGCATGTCGATGTGCTGGCCGGTGGCAAACCCGCGCTCCTGGCCGCCAACGCCGAGTTCGGCCTGGCGCTGGCCGACGACGAGATGGACTACCTGGTGCAGGCCTTCACCCAGTTGCAGCGCAACCCGACCGACGTCGAACTGATGATGTTCGCCCAGGCCAACAGCGAGCACTGCCGCCACAAGATTTTCAACGCCGAGTTCACCATCGACGGCGTGGCCCAGCCGCACACCCTGTTCGGCATGATTCGCCACACCCACCAAGTCAACCCGCAGCACATGTTGGTGGCCTATTCCGACAACGCCTCGGTGATGGAAGGCGGCGTGGTCGAGCGCTTCAGCGCGCCGTCCGCCGCTGTGGCCAGCTTGGTGAGCTATGGCAAACAAAGCGCCATTCAGCACATTTTGATGAAGGTGGAAACCCACAACCACCCCACCGCCATCTCGCCATTCCCCGGTGCTGCCACCGGCGCTGGCGGCGAAATCCGCGACGAAGGCGCCACCGGCCGTGGCTCCAAACCCAAAGCCGGCCTGACCGGCTTCACCGTCTCGAAAATTAATTGGGGTCAGATTCCAATTAATTCGTCAAAACCAAAAGATGAAAATAATTGGAATCTGACCCCCATTATTTACGGCCGTCCGGCGCATATTGCCAGCCCGCTGCAGATCATGGTCGAGGGGCCGCTGGGCGGGGCGGCGTTCAACAACGAGTTTGGTCGGCCCAATTTGCTGGGCTACTTTCGCGAGTATGAGCAAAGCCTGAGCTACACGCTCAAGGATGCGGCAGGCAATGACCAGCCGCAAAGCGAGCAGCGCGGCTACCACAAGCCGATCATGCTGGCCGGCGGTTTGGGCGTGATCGATGCCACGCAAACGCACAAGATTCAGTTCCCTGCCGGCACGTTGTTGATTCAACTCGGCGGCCCGGGCATGCGCATCGGCATGGGCGGCGGCGCAGCCAGCTCCATGACCACTGGCGACAACGCAGCGCACCTCGACTTTGATTCGGTGCAGCGCGGCAACCCCGAGATCGAGCGGCGCGCCCAGGAAGTCATCAACCAGTGCTGGCTGATGACCGAGGCCAACCCGATTTTGGCGATTCACGACGTTGGCGCCGGTGGCCTGTCCAACGCGTTCCCTGAGCTGACCAACGACGCCGGGCGCGGCGCCTTGTTCGACCTGCGCGCGGTGCCGCTCGAAGAATCGGGCCTGGCACCCAAGGAAATCTGGTCCAACGAAAGCCAGGAACGCTATGTGCTGGCCATCGCGCCAGAATCCCTGGGGCTGTTCCAGGCCCTGTGCGAGCGCGAGCGCTGCCCTTTTGCCGTGGTCGGCGTGGCTACTGAAGCGCGTCAACTTGTGGTGGGCGATGTGGACCTGTCCCAAGCAGGCGCAGCCCTTTCGGGCGGCAGCGTGGTACCTGCAGAAACATCTCCCGCTGATTCCGGGGCAGTGCCAAGCGTGGGGGTCGCTGTCAACATGCCCATGAACGTGTTGCTCGGCAAACCGCCAAAAATGCAGCGCGACGTCAAAACGGTGACCCGTAAGTTCGCCGCCGTCAACCTGACAGGCGTGCCCCTGCAGCAGGCCGCCATTGACGTGCTGGCCCACCCCACGGTGGCGTCCAAACGCTTTCTGGTCACCATTGGCGACCGCACCGTGGGCGGCCTCACGCACCGCGACCAGATGGTCGGTCCGTGGCAAGTGCCAGTGGCGGACTGCGCTGTGACCCTGGCCGATTTCAAGGGTTTTGCTGGCGAGGTCATGGCCATTGGCGAGCGCACGCCGCTGGCCAGCGTGAACGCGCCCGCCAGTGGCCGCATGGCGGTGGCTGAAGCCATCACCAACCTGCTGGCCGCGCCCGTGCAACTCGACCGCGTCAAGCTGTCGGCCAACTGGATGGCGGCTTGCGGCGAACCGGGTGAAGATGCTGCGCTGTATGAAACCGTGAAGGCTGTGGGGCTGGCGCTGTGCCCGGCGCTGGGCATTTCCATCCCCGTGGGCAAAGACTCATTGTCCATGCGCACACAGTGGAAGGACGAAGCCGGCAATGCCAAGAAAGTCAGCTCGCCAGTGTCTTTGATCGTGACCGCGTTTGCCACCCTGGCCGACGTGCGCGGCACGTTGACGCCGCAGCTCATCGCGCAAGATGACACCTCGCTGATTCTGGTTGATTTGGGGCACGGCCAGAACCGCATGGGCGGCAGCATTTTGGTGCAAACGCTGGGCCAGATGGGCGACGAAGTGCCTGACCTGGACGACCCGCAAGACCTGGTGAACCTGGTCAACGCTGTCAACACTTTGCGCGCGCAGGGCCAAATTCTGGCCTACCACGACCGCAGCGACGGTGGCCTGTTCGCCAGCGCCTGCGAGATGGCTTTTGCCGGCCATGTGGGTGTGGCGCTCAATGTGGACATGCTGGTGACCGAGGGCGACGGTATTTCCGACAGCCGCATGGACTGGGGCGACGCCAAGAACTGGGCCAACCAGGTCAGCGGCCGCCGCGATGAGCTCACGCTCAAGGCGCTGTTCAGCGAAGAACTGGGTGTGCTGCTGCAGGTGCGCACGGCGGACAGGAACGCGGTCATGCAAGTGCTGCGCGACCATCACTTGAGCGCGCACAGCCATGTGGTGGGCAAGACTCGCCCGGTTGGCGACACCATCACGATGGGGGTTGGCGAGGTGCAGGTGTGGCGCGATGCCAAGTCCATTTTCAAGGCCGCACTGGCCGACCTGCACCAGGTGTGGGATGCCACCAGCTGGAAGATTTGCAAAGTGCGCGACAACCCGGCCTGCGCTGATGCCGAGCACGCTGCGGCAGGTGATCCGACTGATCGAGGCCTGCATGTTCACCTGCCATGGCGTGATGCCACAAAACCCCCACAGGGTTCGGCGGCGCTGATGCTGTCGCGCCCCAAGGTGGCGGTGCTGCGCGAGCAGGGCGTCAATTCGCACATTGAAATGGCCTACGCCTTTACCGAGGCGGGTTTTGAGGCGTTTGACGTCCACATGACCGACCTGCAAACGGGCCGTGCCAATCTGGCTGACTTCAAGGGCGTGGTGGCCTGCGGTGGTTTCAGTTATGGCGACACGCTCGGTGCCGGCATTGGCTGGGCGCGCTCGATCACCTTCAACCCCGTGCTGGTCGACCAGTTCAAGGCCTTTTTTGGCCGCCTGGACACTTTCGGGCTGGGCGTGTGCAACGGCTGCCAGATGTTTGCCGAGCTGGCCGACATCATTCCCGGTGCCCAAGACTGGCCGCGTTTCACCACCAACCAGAGCGAGCGTTTTGAGGCGCGCCTGAGCATGGTCGAAGTGCTGGAATCGCCGTCATTGTTCTTTGCAGGCATGGCTGGAAGCCGCTTGCCGATTGCTGTAGCGCACGGCGAGGGCTATGCCAATTTCAAGCACCGTGGCAACGCCGCCCAGGCCATCGCTGCCATGCGCTTCACCGACAACCATGGCGCCGCCACCGAAGCCTACCCGTTCAACCCCAACGGCAGCCCGGGCGGCCTGACGGCGGTGACCACGGCCGACGGCCGCTTTACCGCCATGATGCCGCACCCCGAGCGCGTGTTCCGCAACATCCAGCTGAGCTGGACTGACCAGGACCGTGATGCGTTGAGCCCGTGGATGCAGCTTTGGCATAACGCCCGCCGTTGGGTGGGCTGAGGGTCGCCCAGCGCCTTCGGCAAAAAGAGATTGATGGCGGCGGCCTAACACTGTATAAGCCAAGACATTGCAAACAAAGTCGATCGGATGTACCAAGGTTTGTCTCTCATCAATCTGGAATGGTGTCATGAAAAAATCAATGGCTTCAGAGCGCGGTAGCGCGCGGGCTGCCACAGGGTCGCTTGAAGCACCGCAGTTTGCGGATTGCCTCAAGGACATCGTGGCGCGCTTTGACCCTGAGTTTCGGCACACTTATGTCAACAAGGCCGTTGAGTTGGCCACTGGCCGACCGGCAGGTGATTTTCTCGGCAAGACAAACCAGGAGTTGGGCATGCCCGCTGCGCTTGTCAAGCAGTGGGATGGTCAGTTAAGTCAGGTTTTCAGCTCAGGCGTTGCAAGCGAGTCGCAATTTTCGTTCCCAAGCCCGACAGGCGTACGTCATTTCAGTTCCCGATGTGTGCCAGAGTTTGGCGTTGCGGGTCAGGTCACGTCAGTGGTCGGTGTGACCCGGGATGTGACCGAGATGGTTGCTGACCAAGAAAAAATTCTGTCGCTGGAATCTCTTGTCGCGCAAACGGTAAAGAGCGAGCGCGCACCCGACATGCAGATGGCCATCGCCGATGCGTTGGCAGCAGAGTATTACCGAGCCATCGTGGAGTCCTCGGACGACGCCATCGTCGGCAAGACAATCACCGGCCTGGTGACCAGCTGGAACCCGGCGGCGCAGGCTATTTTTGGCTATTCGCGCGAGGAAATGCTGGGTCGGCCGATGTCGATGCTTCTTCCCCCCGAAAAAAACAATGAAGAAGGCTTTATTCTTGAGCGCATTCTGGCGGGTGAAACGGTGGAACACTTTGAGACTGTACGCATTCACAAGGATGGGCGACGCATCGAGGTGTCTGTCACCACGTCGCCCATTCGGGACAAAAGTGGACAGATCATTGGTGCATCAAAGATTGCCCGCGACATCACTGCACAAAAATTGGCTGAGCGGCAATTGAAACTGACCGCGAGTGTTTTCACCAGCACCAGCGAGGGCATTTTGATCACTGACCGAAAAGGCTCGATTGTTGACAGCAATGAGGCATTCTCCCGAATCGCCGGGTACAGCAAGGCAGAGCTTGTGGGGCGCGATGCCCGCATGTTTCGCTCGTCCCGCCAGGGGCCCGAAGTCTTGCGCAACATGAGGGCCGCGTTGCGCCACTTTGGGGAATGGCGCGGTGAGATGTGGAGCCGCCGAAAAGATGGCCAGTCGTACTCGGTGATTCTGACTGTCAGCGCGGTCAGAGACGCCGATGACTGCGTTCAAAACTACGTGGCGCTGTTTTCTGACATCACAACACTGAAGCTGCAGCAGGAAAAATTCGAACACAGCGCCCAATACGACGCACTGACCAATTTGCCAAACCGGTTGTTGTTATCCGACAGGTTGCGCCAGACCATGGCGATGTGCCAGCGTCAAAACCACAGTGTGGCCGTGCTTTATCTTGATCTGGATGGGTTCAAGCACATCAACGACCACTATGGTCATGATGTGGGTGATGCTTTTTTGATCTCGGTTTCAAACCGAATGAAGCTGGAGCTGCGCGACGTGGACACCCTAGCGCGCATTGGTGGCGATGAGTTTGTGGCAGTTTTGGCGAACATCAATAGCACGCAGGAATGTGTTGCACTGGTCAATCGGGTGTTGAATGCTTGCGCTGAACCGGTGTTTGTCTTGGGGCTGGGTTTGAAAGTGACCGCCAGTATCGGGGTCACCATTTACCCACAGGACAACGCCGATGCTGACCAATTGATGCGCCACGCAGATCAGGCCATGTTTGAGGCCAAGCAAGGCGGTAAAAACCGCATTTACATCTTCGACTCAGCGCTGGATGCCGAGGTCAGGACGCGCAGCTTGCAGCAAGAGTGCATTGCCCAGGCGATGGTTAATCAAGAGTTTGTGGTGTACTACCAGCCCAAGGTCAACATGCGCACCGGTGTCGTGATAGGGGTGGAGGCACTGATTCGCTGGCAGCACCCAGAGAAAGGTCTGCTGTTGCCAGGTGCTTTTTTACCGGTGATTGAAAAACACCCGTTAAACGAAACCTTGGGGACCTGGGTGATTGACGCCGTGCTCCAGCAAATGAGCGACTGGCAGCGACTGGGGTTGACGATTGCGGTCAGTGTCAACGTGTCAGCCAGGCAGTTTCAACAGGCAGACTTTGCAAGTCATTTGTCCGGGCTGCTGGCGAACCACCCGGGCGTTGATGCCAGGTTTTTGGAACTGGAAGTGCTGGAGACCAGCGCCCTTGAAGACATTGATTCGGCGATAAAAATCATGCAGGATTGCCATCGGCTGGGGGTGTTTTTTGCCATTGATGATTTCGGTACCGGCTACTCCTCGCTGACTTACCTCAGGCGGCTGCCCGTTGAAACCTTGAAAATTGACCAGAGTTTTGTGCGTGACATGCTCGATGACCCTGACGATTTGGCCATCGTCAAGGGCGTCATCGGGCTGGCCAGCGCCTTTCATAAACACGTGATTGCCGAAGGCGTTGAAAGTGTGGCTGGCGGCAAGAAGCTGCTTGAGCTGGGGTGTGATTTGGCGCAGGGCTTTGCAGTGGCTCGTGCCATGCCGGGGAGTCAAATACCCGTGTGGTTTGCCACTTGGCAGCCTCCCGCGCCATGGGCGCAGACACTGTGAAGTTCAAGATAGTCAGAGTGACATGAAGACACCCAGCCCCAACAAAGCTTTCTCGATGATCCGGGAGTTCACCCTGGCCGACTGGTTCACGCTGGGCAACGCGGTTTGCGGCATGGGCGCCATGTTTTCCATCATGACCTACCTGCAAACCCGAGATGTCGTCCACGTTTACTTTGCCTGCGCCTTGGTGCTGGCGGCCTTTATTTTTGACGTGCTGGATGGACGCATTGCCCGCTGGCGTCAAAAATCGTCGCTGCTGGGGCGTGAGCTCGATTCGCTCGCTGACGTCATCTCATTTGGTGTTGCGCCCGCCCTGATCGCCTACGGCTGCGGCATGCAGGGGCTGTATGACCGCATTCTTCTGACTGCTTTCGTGGCCTGCGGCGTGTCGCGGCTGGCCCGTTTCAACATCACCGCCGAGGCATTGTCCCAGGGGCAAGACAAGGTGAAATACTTCGAAGGCACGCCCATTCCAACGTCATTGGTGCTTGTGTTGGTGCTGTTTGTCGCGGCCATGCAAGGCGCTTTGCATGCGTCACTGTGGTGGGGTCAAGTGGAAATTGCCGGCTTCATCTTGCACCCATTGGTGTTGCTGTTTGCGCTTTCTGGCGCATTGATGGTCAGCCGCATCAAAATCCCCAAATTTTGACGTCACGCTGTGGCAAGGGAGACGACCTCAGTGTCCGAAGCCGTTGTCAACCGTGGGCGGACGGATTTTAAAAAATGTCATCGGCGTGCCGGTGCGCGCTTGCGCCAGCTCTTGCCTTGACTGCTTGGCGATGGCCGGCTTCATTTTGCCCATCACATGCATCTCGCAGGGTTTGCAGTCAAAGCGCAGCGTGAGTTTTTCGCGTCCGTTGATCAGTTGCAGCGGCTCGGCGCGGACAAAACCCTGCACACCGGTCACGCCCTTGGCCTGTTTGGGGCACAGGCTCAAGGAAAAGCGCACGCAGTGTTTGGTGATCATCAGGCTGACCTCACCCGGCTCTTCAATGGCCTCGTAAGCCGCAGCAATGACTTTGACACCGTGGCGCGCATAAAAACTGCGCGCGGCCCGGTTGAAGACATTGGCCAGGTAGCTCAAAGTGTCTTCAGGGTAGGTTGCAGGTGGCGCCACCGCCTGCCCGGGCAGCCAGCGCACAAACCCGGCGGCACGGGCAGCTTCGAGCGCTTGCACGGCTTCGCGGCGCAGCGGGTTAAGCGCTGAGGCTGGCACAAACCAGGGCTGCGCAAAAGCCACCTGAACGTCGCTGGCCGTAAAAATTGTGTTGCCCAGTTTGGAGACGTTGTCCACCAAAGTTTCCAGCGCGCCGGCCATGTCTTTGGCGGGCGTGAGCGCCAGCTTGGCGTGCGCGCTGGCACTAAAACCGTCTTCGTCGGTCAGCGTCAGCGTGATGCCCGTGGCGCTGTCGGCCAGGTGCGCCCAGAGCTGGATGCGTCGCTCACTGGACTTTTTGTTAAGCCCATGGAACCAATCCACGTCGCGGTTGCGGTTGACCTCAACACCCTTGCGCAGGTCTTTCAGGCCCGCCAGCGCGTCCTTGGGAAAGATGCGCCAACGGCTATTTTTGGTGCTGATGAGCTCGGCGCGGTTGATGGCCAGGCCGACCAGTTCTTTTTGCAGGTCGTAGTAGCACAGGCCGTCGCCGTTGTGCAGCACGGTGGCGTGGTCGTTCAACTCCAGGTCAACCCAGTTGGGGCCGAGCTGGGTGACGTAGCCGATGGGTTGGCCCGGATTTTTGGGGGTGTCGAAGGCACCAATCGTGTCCTGGCGGCCGTTGACAAAGTAGTCGGTGAATTCGCGGTTGAAGTTCTGGTTGGGGTCTGGCGTGAAGCTGAACGTGGTGCGCCCGCTGCTGGCGCGGCTCAAGGGATCGCCGGAGTGCTGGCGGGCTTCTACAACGTCGTCGAGCAGCCGGCGGTAGTGCGCCGTGATATTTTTGACATAGGCCATGTCCTTGTAGCGGCCTTCGATCTTGAAGCTGCGCACGCCCGTATCGACCAGCGCGGCGATGTTGTCGCTCTGGTTGTTGTCTTTCATGCTCAGCACATGCTTGTCGTGCGCCACAAAGCGGCCCTTGGCGTCGACCACCTGGTAGGGCAGGCGGCAGGCCTGGCTGCATTCGCCGCGGTTGGCGCTGCGCCCGGTGTGCGCCGCACTGATGTAGCACTGGCCGCTGTAGGCCACGCACAGCGCGCCATGCACAAAAAACTCAAGGGTACTGCGAGTGGGGTCGGTGGCGGCGCGAATGGCGGCAATTTGCGGCAGCGTGAGCTCGCGCGCCAACACCAGTTGCGTCAGGCCAACGTCCTGCAAAAAGCGCGCTTTTTCGGGCGTGCGGATGTCGCACTGGGTGCTGGCGTGCAACTGCAGCGGCGGCAGGTCAAGGTCAAGCAAGCCCATATCCTGCACGATCAGCGCGTCCACACCTGCCTCATACAGTTGCCAGGCCAGCGTGCGTGCGCCCTCCAACTCGTCGTCGCGCAGGATGGTGTTCATCGTGACAAAAATGCGGCTGTTGAAGCGGTGCGCGTGCGCCACCAGCCGGGCAATGTCAGCCACCGTGTTGTCGGCGCTGGCGCGTGCACCAAAGCCTGGCCCGCCAATATAGACAGCGTCAGCGCCGTGGTTGACGGCTTCAATGCCAATGGCGGCATCGCGCGCCGGGGCTAACAGTTCGAGTTGGTGAGGAAGCAGGGACATGGGGCATGATTATCGGTGCAGGCAGGATGGAACGGGCGCGATTTCAAATTGAGTGCCATCCCAAAAACTCAAATTCTCAGGTTAAACCCGGCGTGGCGACCGGGCCATGCGCATGCGACTGTTGGCGCGCGCCTTGCACGCAGTAGCCCGGTCGCATGACCCAATCACCGCGCCTGAGCGCCTGGAGTCGATCCATGGCTTCAGATATCCCCTGCCAGCAAACCGACAGGCCCATCAAAACAGCCGGGCGATGCGCTTTGCGAAGGTCAAGGAGGAGGCCGCGCAGCGGGCGGGGGACACGCAGCAAAGTGCATCGCCCGGCTGTTTCATCAGCGGCCGTGACGTCTGCCTAGGCCTGGTATCTCTGGCACAACACTTTGAACCGCGTCCGGATGGAACGACGTCGCTCGATTGACTTTTGACTAATTGTCAATACACTGTCAATACACTCGACTTTTCAAAGGAAACACCATGGCGCGCGACACCACTGTTCAATTCCGGATTGACTCGACCGTCAAGGAAGAGGCGTTTGCCGTTTTTCAAAAAATGGGGATCAGCCCGTCTGAAGCGGTGCGTGTCTTCCTCAAACAAGTTCAGCTCACCCAGACATTGCCATTTTCAGTGTTTGCGGCTGAGGCCAGTGAGGTTGACACGGAAGATGACTACACCGAATGGCTGCGCATCCGCTTGGCCACGGCTATCAAGCAACTTGACTGCGGTGAGATGAAAAGTTATTCCACCGAAGTGGCAAAAACCATGCTGCGAGAGCGCTTGGCGGCACGCCGAAGCGCCTTGGCGACCAACGGCAGCTCAGCTCGCTGAGCCATGGCACTTTTGTGGTCAGAGCTTGCCTTGCACAGCATCGCAGAAATTATTTTCTATTACGAACTTGAGGCGGGTCGCCGTGTTGCAGATGCGGTTGAAAAACGACTCCTTGAACAAATTGAAGCGATTGATCCTTACCCGATGAGCATTCCTGAAAGTGACATTTATCCCGGCACCCGCAAACTTGTGATCAGCAAATTGCCTTATCTGGCATTTATCCGGCAGATTGATGGGCCGCTGTGCGAAGTGATCGATGTCGTTCACACCTCACGCAAGCTGCCAAAAAAAGTGATTGTTGACTCAGCATGAAAACGCAACGCTTTGACACTCTGGATGCGCTGCGCGGACTGGCGATGGTCTGGATGACGGTGTTTCACTTTGTCTTTGACCTGAATAATTTCAAGCTGGTCACGCAAGACTTCTACCGCGACCCGTTCTGGACCTGGCAGCGCACCC
>Ga0210030_1000205_pt1 | contig 45284 bp, 36 predicted proteins | sample CryGeymeta201523_FD_183986 | JGI IMG/M metagenome (GOLD analysis project Ga0210030, IMG submission 183986) | Groundwater microbial communities from Crystal Geyser aquifers in Utah, USA - Crystal Geyser metaG 2015-23 (SPAdes) (version 2) | ecosystem: Environmental > Aquatic > Deep subsurface >...
TGCTTTGGTTACAATTCACAGAGATGAAAATATTAGGTATAAATGGCGACTTGAAAGAATTGTTGACATTCTTTTAAAGATCCCAATTAAAACATATTTTCCACTTCATGACAACACAAAAAAAAAATTAATGGATTATGGTCTTTATAAAAAATTAAAAAAAGCAAAAAATATAAAAATTTTAAAACACAAAAACTATATTGAATTTATAGCGTGGCTTAAAAATTGTAGTTTGTTAGTTACAGATGGAGGTAGTATCCAAGAAGAAAGTTTAGTGTTCAAAAAACCTTGTATTTTATTGCGTAAAAAAACAGAAAGACAAGAAGGTCTTGAAACAGGATTAAATTTTCTTACAGATCTAGATATTAATAAAACTGAAGAATTTATAAAATTAGTACTTAATCCAAAGTATAAAATACCGAGCTTCAAAAATCCTTATGGGGAGTTTGGTGTATCAAAGAAGGTTGTTGATGTTTTAGAAAGGTGTTTGAAATGATACTTAATTTAAGGCATAGCGTAACAAAAAAGAACATCTGTATTAACTTAAATTTTTAACTAAACTAAACATTAATTATTCAAAAGACATAATTAAAAAAATAGAAGGGGTGAATTAAAAATCAGAAAATTCAAAAATCCTTATGGTGAATGGGGAGATAGTAAAAAAATTGTTGATATATTAAAATGAAAATACTTGATATAGGTTGTGGCAGAAATAAATACAAAAGTATAACTAAAGAGGATATAGTTATAAGTTTGGACAGAGTAAAATTACATAGAGTTGATATTGTTCATGATTTAGAAAAATTTTCGTTGCCTTTTAGAGATAATGAGTTTGATAAAGTAATTGCCTTTCATGTTTTGGAACATATAAAAAATTTTATTCCATTAATGGCTGAATTACATAGAATAATGAAGGCAGGAGCAATACTTGAAATAAAAGTTCCTTTTTATTCAGCCCAGGTGTGCAATATAATGATCCAACGCATAAAAGATTTTTCACCCTTTTTACCTTTGATTACTTTAGTAAAGGTGCATCTGCCCACGAAGTTAATGGAAGTAGAGTACAATTCAAAGTTAAAAAAAGAAAAATAAATTTTGGAGGTCAAAGTAAAATTATGAACAAATTTTTTAATCCTCTTTTGAATTTAAATCAAAAATTTTATTGTATATTTTTTGCTTGGATTTTTCCAGCAGCAGAGATAGAATATATAATAACATCCATTAAATAAAATATGAAACAAATTAAAATCTACCTACAATATCCTTGGGTGGTTTCTGACAGTTCGTATTATAAATATTTGATAAACAATTCTCCAGAAAATGTAGAATATATGTAGAATATATTACTACAAAGAATCAAAAAGGAGTTATCATAAATAAAAGATTTTTTTGGTTTTCTAACTTATTAAAAAAAATGATTAGAAAAATTACTGGTTTTTTAAACTTACCCATCCCTAATGCTCATTTAACAAGGTCAAAAGAAAAATATGATTTAATTCACTGTGCACATTGTTTAAGTTTAAATAATAAAAATCCTTGGGTTGCAGATGTAGAATGTTTATGGTCTTTGTGGGTTTCTGGACAAAATAGCATCATAGGTAAGAAAATAGTTAGAGAGATACTCTTAAGAAAAAATTGTAAAAAAATCCTCCCTTGGACAAATGTCACAAAAAACGAGATCGAAAAGTTTTTTCCTGAAATTAAAAATAAAATAGAAGTTGTTTATCCTGCTGTTCCGTTAGTCAAGATAAAAAGCAAACGGCACAAAGAAATTAATCTCCTATTTATCAGCAGGTATTTTTATGAAAAAGGAGGATTGCACGCTTTGGAAACAATTAATCAGTTAACAAAAAAATATGAAAATGTTTCCGGGATTGTGGTTTCAGAAGTTCCAAAAGAAATATTAAATAAATATTCCAAAAATAAAAAGATAAAATTCTATGAATTAATGCCTCAAAAAGAATTGTTTGAAAATATTTTTCCTACATCAGATATCTTCGTTTATCCTGGTTATAGCGATAGTTTTGGTTTTGCATATCTTGAGGCAATGGGTTTTGGCATCCCTATCATAACGGTTGATGGCTTTGCTAGAAAAGAAATTATAGATGAAGGAAAAACTGGTTTTGTAATAGAAAGACCTGATATTAACTGGAAAAAGTATCCCCCTATTTTTGAAAATGAAGAAATAACAATAAAAAATCTTATTAAAAAAACAGAACAATTAATAAAAAACAAAACACTTAGAGAAAAAATGTCTAAAAATTGCATAAATAAAATTAAATTTGGAAAATTTTCAATTAAAGAAAGGAATAAAAAATTAAAAAGAATTTATGGGGAGGCTTTAAGAAGAAGAACTTAGCAAGCGAGGAATATGGAGGAGATGTCTGGGAAAGAAAAATAAATATCCAAAATGGGGTGGGGGTGATATCAGGAGTTGTTGGTTCTTTGAAAGAAATAAATAAAGACACTATAAGGTTACTGAGTCTTTTTGATAAAGAAATAAAACCTATAATAAAAAAAGACGCAAAAATCCTAGACTTGGGGTTTGGGCCACTAGCAAGGTTTTCGATAGAGTTCGCGAAAAGAGGATACCGCGTTACAGGAATAGACATTTCTAAAACAATATTAAAATGCGCTAAAAAATATATTGATAAGGCGAACGTTAAAGTAAGACTTTTAAAAGGAGATATAACAGAAATAGACAAAATCAGAGAAAAATTTGATTTAGTTTTCTGTTACGCCACATTCTATCACATTCCTCCTCATCTCACCGGAATTTCTTTGATAAAGATAAACAACATATTAAATAAAGATGGAAGATTATTTGTAGAGTTTGGGACAATCACTAAAAAAAGCTTGAAAGATTACATAAGAACGCCTTTTTATTTGGGGGGTCACTATATCAAGAGATTATTTGGAAAAGGATTCCATGTTAATGTTAGCAGATTTACGTCGAGAGAAATCGAGGAAATGGTCGAAAAAGCAGGGTTCGAAATAGAAAAAAAAAAATTGGAAAATCCATTTTCCTACTAACCAAAAAAAATAATAAAAAAGCTTTTTGCGAATTGCTCAAAATTAATAGAAGATGACAAGTTTAGGAAAAAAATGTCAGAAAATTGTACGGAAATTATTAGAAATGGTAAATTCTCAATCGCAGAAAGGAATAAAAAATTAAAAAGAATTTATGGGGGGCACTAAAATGAAAAAACCATATGTTTCAATAATAATACCTTTATACAATCCAAAGAAGCAATTACTGGAAAAGATAATCAAAGAGATAAAATGCCAAAAGGGTAAACTTCAATTTGAAGTGATTAAAATAAAGGGAGATCGTGGGCTGGCGAATGCATATAATCAAGGAATAAGAAAATCAAAAGGAGAAATAATAATAACTTTACATCAAGATTGTATGCCTTTAGAAAAGAATTCTATTACAAAATTAATAAATCCATTTAGAGATGAGAAAGTAGTTTTAGTTTATTCTTGGGTTATGGAAAAGGACGAAAAAAGAAAATATTATCCTTTTGCTCCTGATGGAAAGTTTACTGCATTTAGAAAATCGGCTTTAGAAGAAGTTGGATTATTTAATGAAATAGTTTTTTTTACAGGGGGGGAAGATGTTGATATGTGGTTGAAGTTAAAGAAAATCGGAAAAATAGTCCAAGTTAAAACAGGTATCTTGCATATTCATCCTAATTATAAAGGGAATAAAACAATAGAGAAAAGAAGACAAAATGGAAGTATTAATGGTGCTTTAACAAAAATTTGGGGGATTAGAAATCCAAAGTGGTTTAAATCAATACTTCTTTGTTTTATCTTTCCATTTTCATATGGGAAAGAATATATCAAAGCATATATTTCAGGTAAACAAACATATAGGAGAAAAGAATGAAAAATCAAAAAATTTACGATTGCTTTACATTTTTCAATGAACTGGATTTGTTGGAGTTGAGACTAGAAATATTGAATAAATATGTCGACAAATTTGTCCTAGTTGAAATGAATAAAACACAGTCTGGAGAAGATAAACCATTTTATTTTGAAGAAAACAAAGAGAGGTATAAAAAATATTTAGATAAAATAATTCACATAAAAGTTGCAGATTGCCCGAGATTAAATCCTATTTACACACACTCCTTATTTTTAAAAAAAATGTATTTATTTAAACCATTTAGAGTATTGATAAACCGTTTTGACCTTGGGAAATGGAAGCTAGAAAATTTCCAAAGAAACAAAATAGCAACGGGGCTCCCAAATTGTTCTAAAGAAGATATTATTTTAATATCGGATTTAGATGAAATCCCAAATCCAAGTACCTTCTCTAAAATTAAAAAAATACTTTTAAAAGAACCTTTAAAAAGAATTGCTTTAGGACAAAAATGGTTTATTGGTTATTTGAATGGTTTGATTAAGTTGGATTGGATTGGAACAAAGGCAGTTTCTTATTTAGGACTTATTAAAAAATGGAAATCCCCCCAAAAAATTAGACTGCGAAAAGATAATCTTTTTAGAAAAATAAATAATTCTGATTGTATTTTTTTGAATAATGGTGGTTGGCATTTTTCATATATGGGGGGAAAAGAAAAACAACAAGAAAAAATAAATTCATTCGCCGAATTAGAGAAAATAAAAATAAACGAAATTTTTTATGAATTTGCTGGAAAAAAAGAAAAAATAAAATACATAAATCCTAACTCAAAGATATTGCCAAAAGAAATAAAACAAAAGAAATATGTTCATTTAATCAACTTTTCTCCTTTCTAACTAATTAAATAAACTTTTGGCTTATTGTGGTTACACCATTCGTAAACTGCAGTAACTTCCATATTATAAGAAAAACATCGTTATATTTTTTCTCCGTCCCCCTTTAAAAAACCAACAATTTATAACTCTTTCCTTCTCTTCCTTCTTTTCTCCAAACTAACATACCTAAATAAAATAAATTACTACTTATTGTTACTATAGCTGCACCAAAAACAGCTGCTAAATGTCCTTAAGGTAATAAAGAAAGAATAAAAACATTATTTAACAATGTAAAAAATCAACATACTTCTTTCCTGTCTTTATTTGAAAGTGCTAATGTAAGAGCAACAAAAAAACAAAAATAATATGATTAATAAAAAAGCGCGCGCACCAAAAGTCTCAAAAAATTCAGAGCCACAAAACGGAGTTGACATAAACAACGCAGTAAACAAAATATCAAACATATTCTCAAACAAAAAACTTCTTTTAAACTTTATTTATTTAATTTCTCTTATTGCAATTTTTTATGTTGCGTTTGATTTACGCGACGGTGCAATGGATTCTAAGTATTTCATTGATCCTGATGCAATGTATTTTTTTATGCGTGGTGAAGCGTATGCTGAATGCGGACAATCTGTCTGCACTCTTGATGGATTAGATCCAATGCGTCAAGCAGGCAATACTTCAAACCCATTACCAGAGGTTAAATTTCATTTTATGTCTATAACTCTTGTTGGAATCCACAAAATTCTTGAACCTATAACTGGAATTTCACTTCAAAACACATTTATAAACCACCTACCTTATTTAACAGTCCTTGTTTTAATTGTTCTTTTCTTTATTGGAAAGGCTCTTTTCAACACACCTGCAGGCATAATAACAGCTGGAATTGGCGCAGTTGCAGTTCCATCTCTTTTTAGGTCAAGCGCAGGTGCTCCTGACCATGATTTGTTTGGGCTTTTTTTTATTGTAATGGCGATTTTCTATTTTATTAAGTATTTTAGAGAGGAACAAAACCAAGACAAGGCAACAATTTTTATAATTTTAGCTGGAATCTTTACATTATTTACTCCTTTATTTTGGCATGGTAGTCAGCCATATATAACAATTCCAATTACAGCATATTTTGTTATAAAAGCACTATTATATAAAATAAATACTCGTGATTTGCTAAATGCTAGTATATTTACCTTACTTTCAGCAATAGGTATGGTGTTAAATATGATTCCTAGTACTTCTTTTATGTGGGTTGAGATTTTTAAAGCAGTTGCAAAGAATATATATATTGATCTTTTGCTTGGAGTTGTTGTACTTTATTTGGTGCTTGTTTTAATTGAAAAATTCAAACTATATGAGAAATATAAAGTTAATTCAAAGGTTTTGGGTATTGGAGTAACTTTTATTATTGGGTGTTTTGGTTTGTTTGTTCTTGGTGGATTTAATTTCTCTTTGTTTGGAGCAATTTTTGACAAAATTATCTCACCTGTTAGGGGTGTTGGTGGAAGTGGTGCAGCAGTTGTAGGATATACTGTTGCAGAAAACCAAGCAGTCAGTTTTGGCAATTTGTGGGCAACATTTAATCTTGGGTCTGATTGGATATCATTTTTTATGCCATTTGCGCTTGCTATCTATGGATTTTTAATCCTTTTACTAATAATAATTTACCGCGCAATAAAGACAAAGCGACTCAATTTAACTTATCAGGAAATATTTTTAATTATAATGTTTTTGTTTTCTGCCTATGCAGCTCTTGGCGGCTCGCGCATGTTTTTCGTTTTCTCGTGGTTTGTAGGAATATTTACAGCAATGTTTTTCTACATAATATATACAAACCTTTCAAAAATAATTGACAAGCAAGGCATTCATATAGATGACAAAAAAATTGTGCGTTTAATTTTGCTCGTTTGTTTGATTGTCTTAAGTATATTTATTTTTTACCAAAATTATAATATAGCAAATGCAAGCAAAGTGACAATGGCATATACAAAACAAGCAGAAGGCTATGATATAACAGCATATTCTTGGATTCGCGAAAACACAAATGCAACAGATGTAATTGGACATTGGTGGGATTATGGATATTGGACAGAATTTTTAGGCAGACGACCCGTTCATGTTGATGGCGGCGGCTCAGGAGATAGGTATGAAGTAGCATACAGATTTATGACAACACCTGACGAACAAGAAGCATACCAATATTGCAAAGACCATAAAATTAAATATTTTATGGTGTTTCCATCAGATCTTGGAAAATTTGTTCAAATGGTAAGAATTGGTCAAAGAGAAGGTGGTTTTGGTGTTTTAGGCAACCCCAGAACACAAGTTGGCAACAATGTTATTTATAATGTTTATCAAGGAGGTATAACCAAACCAACTCCTGGCTTTTTTGAAGACATATATGGAGTTTTGGCAATTGGAAAATCAACAAATAAAAGCAACCTAACAGGAAATATTTTAGAAGCAAAACTAAATCTTATGGTAATTCAAAACCAACAAAAAGTCTCTGAAACAGGAAATCAAAATTTGAAATATTTATGTACTTCTCAGGGGCTTGTGGATTTAGAAAATGGTGTTGATAATGGATGCTTTTATTATATAAATGAATCTGTCAATCTTTATAGCTATAGTAATGGAATTTTATCTGATTACTACCCTGTTGTTTATAGCTCACCTGCAAATATGGTTGGATTACAACTTATTTTGTTCAATGCAAAAGGAATGAAGTACTTTGAGCTTGTCCATTCAGGAGATATAATAAATGATGGGGGAAGCATTGGTCGCATAAAAATATTCAAAATTGTTGATTAAATAGTGTCAAAAGTTAATTAATATTTTATTTTCTGACAAGATTTATTAAAGAAATTGGTGTCAAAAGTTAATTAATAAACTATAATTCTTCTAAAGCTTGGCGCGCAAAAGTTAGAGGTTTGCTATAATAAATTATTAAAATATATTAAGATGTTTAACTTGTTTAAAAAGATTTTTTGGGGTGAAAAAAAAGAAACAAAAAAACAAAAACTAATTAGTATAAGTTTTGATAATGTCTTAAATTTTGTTGAAAAACAAATTGTAGAAAAGCAAACAAATGCAAAGAAAAAAGCAGAAGAACTAATAGATGTGGTTTATTATGGGGTTTTGGAATTTAAAAACAAAACACAAGAATTAAAAGAAGCAAAGCCAAAAATAGAAGTATTTATTCACAAAAACTTTGATTTGAAAATTAAAAATGAATATTGTGACAGAATTTTGGCTGCAATAAATAAAATAGAAAAACAAAAAATAGAAATAAATGAACCAATTGATTTTTTAAATAATTGTGAAAGTGTATTTAGAATTGCTGGGGGGTTGGGTCCTAAAAACAACTATATGATATCATATTTTTTTAAAGAATATTTAAAAGAGTTTGTAGATGCAAGCACAAAAACCCAAGATGCGATGGCAAAACTCAGTAAATTTATAAAAGAGGAAGGAAAAATTATTTATACTAATAATGATATAAGCAACACACTAAAACATATTAAAAAAATAGAAAATAATCTTTTTGAAGAACAAAAAATGCATATTGCTCTTCTAAAAGAAATAAAAGATTTAGAAAAAAAAGCAACAACCTTAAAAATAGATTTATCAAATATTGAGAACAACAAAGGGTTTTTTGAGAGCAAAAAATTAAAAGATGAAATACAAAAACTATCTCGAGAAAAAACAAAAATTCACCAGCAGCTAAGCACTGTTTTTGATAAAGCTCATAAAATGATTAAAAAATATTGGCATCTTTATAAAGATGCTGATAAAACTTTTGTAAAGAAGTTAGAAGATTCTTTGGATTCTCTGACAGATACTTTTTTGCATGAAAAAAACGATGGTAAATATCTCCTTAAAGACATATTATCAAAGGTTGATACAACAATAAAAAATAAAAGCTTTGACTATGATGAAAAAGAACAGAACCAGTGGGTTTTGTTTATGGCTTCTTTTAATATAGATCTTGAAACAGAACACAAAAGACAATATCTTGAAATTGTAGATAAAATAGAAAAAAAAGAAGCGCAACTTAAAATGAAAACAGAAGAATATTTAAATAAAAAACAAAGTATAAGTAAAGAAATAAGGTCTATCGCTGATGAATTATCTGGTTTGGAAAAACAAAAGAAAAATATTGGGGAAAATGTGCGCGCACTTGAATTAAAGCTAAAACAGGATAAAGAGATTCTTAACAATAAAGTTAGTAAAGCTGTGGATAAAGATGTTAATATTTTGTACAAATAGTTGCAAGATTAAACATAGCATTTATATTTATTTGCTTTTACGCAACATTTATGTTTTTTATTATTCTTACATCTTAGATAAGGTATGATATGGTATTTTATGTTTGTTCAATTTTTACACTAATCATAACAATATCTTCTACTGGTTTATCATTGACATTGCATTTAACTTTTGATATTTCTTCAACAACATCCATTCCTTCAATCACATAACCAAAAATCGCATGTTTTCTGTCAAGCCAGGGGGTTGGAGATAATGTTATGAAAAACTGGCTTCCGCCTGTATTTGGTCCTGCGTTTGCCATTGATACTATTCCTGGTTTATCGTGCTTTAAATTTTGGCTAAACTCATCAGCAATTTTATATCCTGGACCTCCTGTTCCTGTTCCTGTAGGATCACCACTTTGAATCATAAAACCAGGAATCACACGATGAAATATAACCTTATTATAAAAGCCCTTGTTTGCTAAATCAACAAAATTTTGCGTTGTTTTTGGTGCTCCTGTTGTGAAAAGTTCTATTTTTATTGTTCCTTTGTTTGTTTCAAGGGTTGCAATAGTCATACTATTTTTTGAATTTCCATAAAATCCACCAATAAGAAAATATGCTATCAACAAACTAACACCCAAAACAATTCCAGCAATAACTACAAACACAAAAAAGTTGCGTTTTACAAAAAGGTCTTTACTCATAATCTTTTGTTTTAGTTTAGTTTGTTTTTAAATTTTACCCAAAAAGGGTTTTTGGATATTTTTTGTTTTAGTTTGTTTTTAAATTCTACCCAAAAATAGTTTTTGGATAATTTAATTTTCTCTTGTCTTCTTATGTCAAAATTTCTTGCCAAAATTCTTATGTCAAAAGCCAGTCTAAAATCATTTTTTATCACACTATTTCTCTTTTGTTAAAATTCTATTTAAAATATTTTCTTTATCATATTCTTCTAAATCTGTGTGGGTTTGCCCTGTTCCAACAAATAAAATTGGTTTTTTAAACTCATAAGCCAAAGAAACAATTCCCCCACCAATTTCATCTGCATCAAGCTTAGATATAATTATAGCATCAACACCTAAATTTTCTTCAAACACAGCCACTTGGTTTACTCCATCATTCCCAGTCAAAGCATCAACAACAGCTATTGTTAGGTTAGGCTTTGCAATACGCTTAATTTTTTTCAACTCGTTTGTGAGATTTGTATTTGTGTTAGACCTTCCCGCTGTATCTATTAAAACAACATCTATTTTATTTGCTTTTGCATAATTAACAGCATCAAAAGCCACAGCAGCAGGATCGCTTTTGTATTTGTGTTTTATAATTGGAATATCTAATTCTTTTGCCCACATACTGATTTGTTCAATAGCAGCAGCGCGAAAGGTGTCAGCAGCTCCAAGCGCGCACTTTTTTCCATGCATCTTTAAATAATTGACGAGTTTTGCAATTGTTGTTGTTTTCCCCACACCATTAGCCCCTACAAACAAAATAATAAATGGTTTTTGTTTTTCTATTTCTTTTAATAAATCAATCTTTGGCAGATCTAAAACTTTAATCAAAGCATCTCCAAATGTTTTTCTAAATATTTTTTCAATCTCGCTTTTTTTGGTAAGTGGTTTTACTTGCGCGCGCAATTTTTCACAAATCTTTACAGCCACCCCTTCTGAGACATTTGCTTGGAGCAGTGAAACTTCAAATTCATTTATTTTTTGCTCTATTTCTTTCTTGCTACAAGTTGATTCGCAAGCAGCTGTAATTTTTAAAACAGCTTCACTAAAACTTTTTTTCAAGAGGTTAAACATATTTTCTTTACATATTGCATAAGGCACGCATTTAATTTTTTGCTTGCATTTTTAGAAAAAGAAATGTTTGGTTTATATGCAAGGAACCGGATTCGAACCGGCGAAAGCTTACGCTACAAGGTCCTTAACCTTGCTCCTTTGACCGCTCGGAAATCCTTGCTTTAAGTTAAGAGTTATATCTTAATTTTTTTAAATATGAAAAACTTTATGTGTGTTGCGCCGCGCATTTTGCCTTTGTAGCCTAATGGATATGGCGGCAGCCTTCTAAGCTGCAGGTTGCGGGTTCGAGTCCCGCCAAAGGCATATACTTATTTTTTAGCAACAGAATCTAACACAAACATTGATTTTCTAATCTTTTCAACAATATATGCTACTATATATAAATATATTATAATTTTTCAAAGAATTTTCACAAAGTTGTAAAAAAATTGAAACTTTATTCTAAAATTTTAATTGTTCTAAACTTTCGCAGCCTGAATTTTATTAGAACTATCTTTTCAGGTTGTTCTCAGGCAGATTTATAAAAATTGTTAAACATATATTTTAAAAATCTTATGTGTTACGCAAGTTTTAGGATTTGCGCGCACAAGGGCCTGTAGCTCAGTTGGTCAGAGCGCACGACTGATAATCGTGAGGTCAAGAGTTCGAATCTCTTTAGGCCCATCGCGCAATTATATTGCGAATATCTTAACAATGTAGTGTTTAGCAATCCAGGAGATGTAGATTATTCTAAACAATAATTACATCCTTGCTCGATTGTTTCACTCACTTCGCAGGGATACAAATTGTTCAAAGCAACAATTATATCCTTGTTCTCTTTGTTCGCAGGGATCGCACAGTGGAAGTGCGCCACACTGCTAATGTGGTGGGCTGTGAAGCCTCCGTGGGTTCGATTCCCTCTCCCTGCATAAAAACAAACACAAACGCAACACACATCTAAATTTTACTCCATATATAAAAAACCAAAGTATATTATGGGCAAGGTAATAGGTATTGTATCTGGAAAAGGTGGAGTAGGAAAAACAATCTTTTCAGTGAACTTAGCGAGCACATTAGCCAAAAAGGGCTTTTCTGTCTTGCTTATTGATACAAATGTGACTTCACCAAACATTTCTTTTTTCGTCGGCTCTCCGATTAAAAGATACACTCTTACAGATGTTTTATCAGGAGAATGTAATATTAATGATTCTATTTATGCTTATACAAAAGGAAATTTTTCTTATATGCCTAGCAGTTTGTCAATCAATAAACTATACAAAGTTAGTATTTCAAAATTAAAATCTATTGTAGACGCACTTAAAACCCAATATGACTATGTTGTTCTTGATGGACCTGCAAATATGGGTGGAGAATTCTTAGAGGTTGTGCGCGCCTCAGACGAACTCGTTGTAATTGCCACACCAGATATTATTTCGGTTACAGATGCATTGCGCGTGCTTGAATTTGGCCGCCGCCACGGAAGAAAAATAATAGGGCTTATTATTAATAAATATGAACAAAAAGATTATAATTTAAAGGTTAAAGATATTGAACTTTTAGCAGGAGATAAATTGTTTGGAGCAATACCGCGCGACGAAAACATAAAGATGTCGCTTGTTAAGCGCGCGCCAGTCTGCCTTTTATATCCAAAAACAAATTCTACATTTGCGTTTGAGCAAATCGCTTGCAAAATCGCTGGTCTGCCTGTTCCTATAAAAAAGAAAAATTTGTGGGATAAAATCTGCTTTTGGAATGATTAAGATTTGTTATAAGTTAAGTTTATATAGATAAATAAACACTATAAAAAACTATATAAAATTTCATCAACAAATCTATATTATTTTTATTAACTATCTCTTGATATTTATTTTGTTAGAAGACAAAGTTCATCTAAACAGCAAAGACACTATTATCATTTTTAAAGAAGTGTTAGACTTATTTTATTTCAATTTTGTGCTTTTTGAATTCTGAAACTATTTTTGAATATAGTTCATCTCGAAGAGAATGCTGATCTGTATATAAACACCAAAACAAAAGAGAAAAGTTCAATGACGAACCGCTAACACCTAACAACCTGGCTATTGGCTTTGGGTTTTTAAAAACTTTTTCTGTTTTATTTGCAAGTTTAAGAAGTGTGTTTTTTACTATATCAACATCTGAATTGTGCGCAACGTTTACATTTATCTCAAATCTAACACCTACAGGCGATCTAGTTTTCTTATAATTAACAATACTTGAACTTGTTATTAAAGAATTAGGTAAAGTAATTTCTTCGTTGTTTTTTGTTATCATTTTTGTAAACATTAGCCCTATTTTTAAAACTTGACCTTCCTTATCTCCCGCTTTAATATGATCTCCAACTACAAACGAACGATCGATTAATAAAACTATACCTGAAATAAAATCAGAAATAATTGCTCCGGCTGCCAAACTTGTCGCTAAACCCAAAATACCCAACGACGCAAGAAATATACTCACATCTATACCATATACTGAAAGCACAATTAGAAAAAACACAACAAACATAACAAAATTAGAAATGCTTTTGCTATAAACACTTAATGTTTTATCACAAACAAGTGTTTGGTTTTTTCCTTTTTTTAAACGATCTTTGGAAAATTCGCATAACTTACTTAAAAGAATAGAAACCAAATCAGCAAGTGTGCGCAACACCAAAAAAACAAAAATCAAAAAAACAATAGATAAAATAAAAGAAATATATTCTTGCAAAAAATAAGATGTGAAATAAAGTATAGAAAAATACAAACCACCTAACAAAACAAACGATGGCAAGTGATTGCTTAAAAAAACAACAAATAGACTATTAAAAGTTGAGGGTGTTTTAGCAACCAATTTTGAAATATACTTTTTAAAAATATAAGAAATAATGCGAGAAAGCGCGAAAAAAACAAGAAGAATTGCCAAAGAAATTAGAATTACAGAAAACGGGGTTGTAGTCTGAAATACTCCCAAAGAAAACAACAAATTGTTTGTGCTTTCAAAAAAGTTAGTGGTTTCAGATGCGATAGGAAGGTTCATAATATATTTTAAATTTAAAAAACCAGAAAATCAAAAATAGCAAAACTAAAAAAACACATTTGAATCTAAACTTAAATTAAATCCCTAAAAACCACAAAATTGTTGGAACAAGCAAAACACCCATAAGTTGAGAGTGGCGGCAACCAACATAATTTGGCAAAATTCCAAGAAACATTGCGATTGTAAAAACAAGCAGTCCATAAAATCCACACATAAACACAACCATACAAAACAGAAAAAGCAAAACAATCTTTATCAACAAAATATAATCAAGCAAAGCAAAAATCTTAATAAAGTGCTTTCCAAGAAATAAAGTCAAAACAGCGCCAGCAAAAACAGCAAAAAAGCAAGCAGCAATCAAAACAAAAATCTCATTCAAAACAAGATTTGGACTTATTATTGAAATAGCAACAACTGCACCAGATCTGGTTTTTTCAAGTAAATATAAAGTCAGCAAGCAAACAAAAACATTTACAGTATTTATCGCGCCTGTTGCAATTAAAAATGTGCGAACATTCCTTAGAGCAGGATTAATTTCCATTGCAAGTATGTTTGCTTGTGCAGGTCCAACCCCGGGGAGAAAACTAAGTGCTGTGCCTGCAATTGTTCCTGTGATTCCACCTTGCAAACTCTCGCTCTTATAAACTTTAAAATTAAGATCTTGCTTAGGGGGGAGCGTTGTTTTGTGCAAAATACTAAACAGCAAAAAACTCGCACCAAAAAGTCCTGAAAGCATAGGGAAAAGTGGTTTGTCAATAAACCCTGCGCGCAAAACCATAAAACCCAAAGCACCTGAAAGCAAAAAAATTGTTGCCGCCCAAAAGATTTTTGGGTCGCGCAAAATTAATAACAAAGAAATTATAATAAGAATAAAGGCCATATATTGCTCAACAAAAAAATAAAATGCGTTCAAGAAAAAGAATAAAAGTGGTGAAAGCCCTAGTACAAACAAAAAGCCAAAAATTCCGCCAAAAACAGTCAAAGCAACTGCTTCATAACCTTGTCCTTTCATAAGAAGCTGGTGGCCCGGCAAAATACTAAGTGCTGTTTCTGGTTCTGGTGCACCCAAATAAATTGAAGGAATAAAATCAACAAAAGAATGAACTATTGCCACAACAAGTATAAAAATTGAAATTTCAAAAGGAGAAAAATAATTTAAAAGAAAAACAGATGTAGCCAACAAACCAGCAGCAATAGTATTAATATGAATCCCTGGCATTAAACCAGTAAATACTCCAACTAACGCACCAACAAAAAGAACAAAAACAAAATCAAGCATTGTTTTTTACTTTCTCAACTCTCTCTGCAAAAAGCACAACCCCATACCAATAATTTACTATACCAACAACATTTACTTTTTCACCAGATGAAGGAACATATAAATCAGAATTACGCAAATAAACAACAATCTCGCTATTTTCATCAGTTAAAGTAAAGTGGGCGCGCGTCTCGTTTCGCATGCAAAGACAAAATGTGTTGTCGTGAAACTCGCGATTAAATTTGCTTTTGACAATCTTTGTTGCAACTCCTTCAACTGCAACAACATAATTTAACATATCAACAGACATGTCTGCAACTGCAATTTTCTTAGGTGCAAATGTCAAATAAACAAACAAAACAAGGATTAAGCCAATAATGCTTAAAACAAAAAATATTTTTGTATAATTGTTGTTTTGGTTCATATAATTTTTAGTTTATATAGAAAAAATACAGAAATCTTAAAACAAAAAAGCTATATATGTCTTAATCCACCCATTATAAAATTATCAAGTAAGTTACTAAAAGGACAAATGGGGTGGGGGGGGAATTGGAGATTATTAAGAACTCGATATTTAGAGGGTAATATTCTTAGTTTTTTATAAAAAGATGCATTATTCTGTTTAGTTTGTTGGCAGTATAGCATCTTATACACAGAAAAGGGGCTATAAAAAGGTGATGCTAAAATATGTTCTCTTTGATTTTCTGTATACCTACCAACCATTTCAAAAAAATTACCAATATCAAAAGATTTTTTATTAAAAATAATAGTATTTCCTTCTTTTTCAATATGTTGAGCATATTTAAAATATTTCAAAGAAAGATCTTTCCTATTTATATTTAAAAATAAATAAAATATTTTTTTATCTTGCATCTTACAAAGATCAATATATGTAAACAATTGATTTAGGTTGATAATGTATTGCTTATCCTTGCTATTTTTAACTTCTATCTCAATTCTTCCTGATTTGTTGTTTTCTTGTTCAATACTAAAATCAGCATTAAATACATCTATATTATAAGTGTCTTCTTTTTTTTTGCTTAAATAAGATTCTACAACTTTTGAAACAACAATATCCCAAAAAGAAACAAAATTAACTTTATGTCCGTCTGTTTTTGTAAGAACAAAATTAGTCATATCCTGACTATTCCCGTTAGTTTTAGATATTTCATAAATATTTTCTTTACTAAAACAATTATAAATCATATATTTTTGTCGGGTTTGTTTGGGGCGCGCATTAGCCTGCCTTATACTTTCTTCTTGGTTAAAACCAACAGAAGCAGAAACATTTATCTACAGCCAAAGCTGTGTTAGCGATATTATATCTTGCATTCAAGAGGCAAAGAAATTTCATCCAAAATGTGCGCGCTCAATTAATATCACAGCTTGCGCAAATCAGGTATTTTCTGTTTCTTTGCGAGACATTACATCTACACACTATACGAATGGGCAGAACTTGGTTCACTTTGCAGCGAAAGTTTCTTACGCACCCTATTGTTTTTATAATAGAGCAAAAACCTTTACAAAAAAAGTATGGACAACAAAACAAAACCAAAACCAAACATTGTAGATGACGAAATAAAAACAATGACTCTTCCTATAAGAGTTAAAGAGAGACCGCGGAGAGACCGCGCTAATGCAGCAATAAACATAATAAAAAAACAAATAAGCAAAAATCTTGGTAGTGTCGTCGAAATTTCCAAAATAGTTGTTGGCGAGTCAATAAATAAAGCTGTTTTTGCAAGGGGGCGCGAAAGACCACCACACTCTTTAAAAATTTCTGCTAAAAAAACCAAAGGTATATATTATACTGAGCTCGAAGGAGTTGAGATTAAGCAAAAAATAATTGAAAAAAAGACATTGGGAGGAAAAAAGCCGCATGAAAAGGGGTTTGCAGGAATGTTGGAGCAGATGAAGAAAAAAGCAGGAATTGAAGAAAAGAAAAGCGAAGAAAGCGAAAAGACAAAACAAGAAGTGACACCTGCTGCTGAAACAAAAGTAGAAACACTGCGAGAATTAAAGGAAAAAGAAAGCGAAAAAGTTGATAAAGAAATTATGAAGAAATAAGCAAAAATATTGTGGTGTGGTAGTTAGGAATATTGTAAAAATAATACTTTAAATTTTTGGTTTTAGGTATTTTTGAAATCAAAAGTTTATTCTAAAGCTAATTTAATATCTTCACTAGTAATTGTTTGTCTTTTTGCATGCTTGCTAAATTTTACAGCTCTTTCTGCGACATCTCTGCCGTACTTTGCAATTAAATTAAGTAATGCGTCGCGCGCCTCTTTTGAAACTCTTGGAGCACCAGCAACTTTAAACAATCTTATAGCTACTGATTCTGGAATAATTAGATTTTTTCTTTCCTTTTTTGGAGTTGTTTGTTTTTTTTCAGTTTGCACAGTTTCTTTTTTTAGCTTTTTGATTGCCATAATATATTTATATTATTTGCATATTTTTAGGACAAAAAATAATATGGAATCAGAAGAAATTGAAAAATACAAAGAAGCAGGGAACATTGCAAAAGAAGCAAAAAATCTTGCTGCAGAAATTGTTAAAATAGGAGCCAGTGATTTGGATGTTGCAGAAAAACTCGAAGAATTTATCCTGAGCAAAACAGGCGAGCGGGGGGGTTTGGCATTTCCTGTTTCAGTTTGCGTAAATGAAATTGCTGCACACAAAACACCGAGTATTCAAAACCCTTATCTTTTTAAAAAAGGAGATGTTGTAAAAATAGATCTTGGTGTGCATATAAATGGATATATTGCAGATACAGCTACTACTTTTGATTTTGGTGACAATAAAAATCTTTTACAAACAAACAAGCTTGCCTTGAAAAAAGCAATCGAAGCAATTAAAAAGGACAAACCTCTTGGTGATCTTGGAAAAATTGTCGAGCAAACAATGAAGGGTAGGGGATTTATGCCAATAACTAATCTAGCTGGCCATCAAATTAAACCATACAATATCCATGCGGGAGTAAGTGTTCCTAATTGCGAAACAAACAACCAAGCAAAATTTCAAAAAGGAGAAGCATATGCAATAGAGCCGTTTGCTACTACTGGTTGTGGATTGGTTGTTAGTAGCGCGGGGGGGGGGATTATGAAGGTCTTAAAGCCAGAAGCAAAACCAAGGTTAGAAACCAGCCGCACTATTTTGAAGTATGTTATTGATAATTTTGGACTTTTTGAGTTTTCTAAGCGAAATATTTTAAAAAAATACCCAAATGCGCAATTATTTATTGAATCATTGAAAAAAGACGGCGTGCTTTATGAGTACCCGGGCCTCAAAGAAAAAACCAATGCAGTTGTTTCACAATTTGAAGATACTATTTTGGTTTTAGGCGATGGTAAAATCATAATAACTACAAGTTAATCTATTTATTTATGTAAAAATGTAAGAAATATCATTTGTTTTATATAAAAAAACATATGACAGAGATTACAACTAATGAAATGCATAAAATAATAATAATTCTTGTTGTTTTTATATTGCTTGCTTTTTTCATAGTGTCTTACTTAACTCCTAAAACTATGCAAGATAATGCTAATGACATTAATAATTATGAAAGCCCGTTTGTTCGTGAAATAAAGTGTGCAGAGTTTACAAAAAACTGCGGTATAAACTCAGAATATAGCCTCGCGTGCAATGAAACACTAAAACGACTTAAAGAAAGATATTTTATAAATATTAATGCTGGAATTATAAATACAAATGAAGCAGAGCATAGAAAGGCAATGAATGGTGCGCGCGCTATTTGCACAAAATTTTCTACTTTGGTAGATGTTTATTTGGTTGAAGGGCAGTGTGTAGATAATGCTGGGACTGTTCTCGATAAAATTCTAAACAGCGAATCAACACAACAACAATCAATTCAATACGCAGGATTCTCAGGTATTAGTTTTCAAGCAAAGCAAAATATACCATATTGTGTTGTAGCTATAGAAAAAAACCATTGTTTTAATGTTAATTTGTCTTTTGCATCACCAAAAGTAATATGTGGGGTTGACAAAGTTCCAAATAATATGGATAATGCGGTATGTAGCGGCAGTATTCCAAAGATTTGTTATTATTTTTATTCTGTTGATAAATGTGGTTCAGAAACGGGTAAATTTTGTGAAATAAAAGTTCCTGTTCCTCTTGTTTTCAACACTGAAAAATGCGGAGGCAATAATTAATGCAATATGAAAAGATTGTTAAACTATTAATAGGTGTTTTAGCATTAGTAGTAATTATATATTTGACTTTTATGTTTTTCACACAAGCAGGAGGAAAAACAAAATGGGTTTTATATCAAGATGAAGAGGGAACAATACCACATGTTAGCGATGCTGTTATAAATTATCAATGTATTTCTAAAATTGAGTTGTGCGCAGCAACAGGTGGGGGGGCAGCATTTGAGCAGTGCAATGGTATTGAGTTGGCTAAAACTTGTGGTATACTTTGTGAAAAATATTGTAAGCAAAAAGGAAAAGCCCAAAAACCAAGTTGTGCGAGTTGGCAAAATTTAAAAAAATACGCTTGCAAAAAAGATGATTTGTATAGTGTTAGTATTATATTATCTGCTAAAACTGATAATAAAAATAACAAACAAATAATTACAAAAAATAATGAAAATACAGATAAACTAAATATTTTGAGTTTTGGTGTTGTTGGCAGTGATGATACAAACATAACAATTATATTAAATAATAAAGCAAATGTGTTAGATTTTAATAACAGTTATGCAATATATGTAAGCAAAAACAAAATAAATGTTATGCAACTTGGCGAAATGAAAAGTGAAAATGGAAAATACTTAATATCAACATCTTGTTTGTTAAAACAATCTACAAGCAACATGGAAAATATGTGTGCTTGTACTTAAAGTGAATCTTCTTGAACTAAAAAGAGCAGTATAAAAATAATCTAAAAATATTATCCCTTCCTAGCTCAACGGTAGAGCGCTTGGCTGTAGACCGAGATGTTCCCGGTTCAAATCTGGGGGAAGGGACTATCTAATATATAGTGTTCTTTGCTCACTCTAATAAAAGATATATAAACTAAATAATTTTGATTGTAGTGGGATAAAAGATATATAAATTAAATAATTTTGATTGCAGTGAGATAAAAGATATATAAACCAAACTAATTTATTTAATTTTCCACAAAACCAACAATGTTTTGTTGTTTAAGTGTGAGTGCTTGTTCTATTGGAATTGTAGTAATATCTTCTTTTTTAAAAGGCCCGTATGGCTTTAAGTCGCTTCCGAGAAACGCATCACAATCTTTGTTGAATTTAACAAGCGCGTGTTTGCCTTTTTTCAAGGAAAAAATTTTCTCGATATTGTTATTAAAAATATCTTTTAAGGTCCTGTAGAGTTGAAATTCTTCATCAAGCAGATTTGTGAGGTCTTCTTTTTCAAACAAAATTGCGCGCTGGGCAATCTTTATCATCCGAGATTGCATAAAATCTTTAACTAAAAGTTGCGCTTGTTTTTTTATAGTTTCATCATCTGTAAAATTAAAAAACTCTTCAAGTTCTTTAAAAAAATTTGAGGGTAAATCTGTTAAATCATTATTTGTTTTTTCCTTTCTACGCGCCTCACTAATATATTTAAAAGTTATCATAAATTATTTATTTTCTGCGTGGCTATAACTAATAATATCTCTTTCATTCTTTTATTTTATTTTTTCTTCCTTTATTTTTTCTTCCTTTATTTTTTCTTCCTTTATTTTTTCTTCCTTTATTTTTTCTTCCTTTATTTTTTCTTCCTTTATTTTTTCTTCCTTTATTTTTTCTTCCTTTATTTTTTCTTTTATTTTGTTTTTAACATAGGTAATCGGGTTTTTTGTTTTTTTTGTGAGGGCATTTTCCCCACAGACCCCCATTTTTTTATAAATCTCTGAATTAAGTGGAGGAATTAACTGTGCTTTTTTTCGCATAAAATTAGAGTGAATTTTTTGAGCAAGCACCTCTTCGGAAACCATAGAGGTATTGCGAAGATTCCATTCTTTTAAAATAAGTTCAACTTGCTCTTGAGAATAGAATGAGCTAACATTTTCTCCTAACCCCCTAAAAAAATTAATGAGAATTTCAGCAGCGCGCTCTGGTTCAACAAATACCCCTTTAAAAATATTTTGTATTGTCTGCGGAAAATCTTTTTCTTCAATATATGAAGAACTTAAAAAACTTGACACTCGTGGCTTTGGTTTCTTGCTATTATTTTTATATTTAAGTTTATTAAGAACATATGTAATTGGGTTTTTTACTTTTTTTGTTAATTCATCTTCTTCATAAACACCAATCTCTTTATAAATTTCTGATGAAAAAGAGGGGGGTAAAATGGGTTTTTTGTGCTTAAAATTATAAAATATTTGTTGATGAACATATTCTTTTGGGAGCGGCGAAGTGTTGCAGAGATTCCACTTTTCCACAACTATTTCAATCATATTTTGAGGATAAGACAAACTTCTGAAAAAATTAATTAAAATAAATAGCGCGCGCTTCCTTCCATCTTTTAGTCCTTTTAAAATATTAAGAATAGTGGGAGGAAAATATAAGGGGTTTATCAAACCATTAAATAAAAAAGATTGTGTTGAAACCAAACCTTTACCTTGCTTTACAACTTCAATATATGCTTTTTTTCTTTTCTCTGCATCTATTTTTAATAAATCTATAGTAAAGTCCTTATTGTATTTGGTTTCTTCTTGTTTAATTTTATTTAATATTTGTTTTTTTTCCTCTTTATTTTTTTTATCAAACCAAAGAAAAGCATTTGACACCATTTTACTTGCTTTTCCAACAGAATATTTATCTAAAAACCCCAATAAACCGTCGCCACTATATGATAAAACAGCATCAATAGTTGCTTGTTCTTTTTTAAAAGAATGAATTTTTGATGGAAGAATAGGCAAACTAACAAAGCCTGATTTTGGATGCAAACTATAAGGGCTACGAATAAAGTGGCGCGAAGAAAAAACCTGAAAATCCAGCTTTAAATTAACAAACAGGTTGGTTTGTTGTTGTTTTTGGTAGGGGGTTTGGGTGGTTAGGGGGGTTGGTTTCGACTGGAGATTTGTGGTTGTGGGTTTTAGCAAGAACTCTTTTGTTGGTTTTAAAGAGGAACTATCAATATATTTTTGCTTAAGTTGTTCAGATATATTTTCTAACGAGAAATTATCAATATATTTTTGCTTAAGTTGTCGGGATACTTTTTCTTCAAGATAGCACAAAATAAAAAGAGGTAAAAAAGGAAAAGCTTGTGCGCGCTTTTCCAACACACCCCCAAAATTACAAATATAGTCTGGAAACTCTTCTCCCCTTAAACCAATATGAAAACCTTTATTACCTGAAAATTTTATTGATATGTCTTTTTTAGGTATTCCTTCATCAACAAAAAAAAGCACAATTTCACTTGCAATAATTTTTGCATAAGAAAAACCAATATCAACATCAATATCTATTATAAAATCCCAATTCTTACGATTATTATCCATCTCTTCTTTTGTTTTGTTTTTTCCTAAATTCATTACATCACACCAACGCTCAATAGATGTGTGAAATTCATTTGATCCTCGCGCAATATAAGAATATATATCACCTTCTTCATTTAAAAAATTAGGGCGCGCACCCATTTTTCTATTTCCTTTAGAATCTACAATAGCAGAAACAAATTCTCTATCCGTAGAAAAAGTAAATATTGCGCGCATAATTTGTGGATTTGAGTAATATTCTAAAAGCTTTCGTCTTGAAATTTGCATATTTTTTTTAATATAGATAATGTTTTCTTTTGAAATTTGCATGTTTTTTAATATGTTTAATATAATATTATATTTATTAATAATTAATAATAATTTATAATATTTAATTTAGTAATTTTTAATAATAATTTATAATATTTAATAATAATAACTTTTAATAATAATCTATAATAAATTATAACAATAATAACTAATAATTTTTAATAACAATCTTTAATAATCTTTAATAATTATTTAATAATCTTTAATAATAATAAAATATAACAATAATTATTTATAATAATATATTAATAATTTTTAATAATAATTTATAATACTAACAATTTACGACTATTTATAATAATCTAACAATCTATAATAATAATTTAATAATTTATAACAATCTTTAATAACATTATGCCTGAAAAAAACATCCAAGAGATACTTCAATCTATTGTCAACCAAAAAAGCAAAATATTTAAAAATAAAAAAATATTATCTTTAGACTATATTCCAGAACAAATCCTTCATCGCCAAAAACAAATTGAAGAAATAACAAAAATACTTAGCCCTATTTTTAGAGAAGAACCAACATCAAATATTTTTATCTATGGAAAACCAGGAACAGGTAAAACAACAACAATTAATTATATAATAAAAGAAATAAAATATTTTTTAGATAAACAAGAGAATAAAAACCTTCAACAAAAAATAAAAATAATATATCTTAATTGTAAAGAAGGACATGTTTCAGACACAGAATATAGATTAATATCAACAACATGCTCTTATTTTGGAAAGCAAATTCCTGCAGGGCTATCTATAAAAAATATATATGATGAGTTTTTTAGGGTAGTTGATTATCAAAAAGCAAATATAATTTTAGTTCTTGATGAAATTGATAATATTGTTAGTAAAAATAGTGATGATTTTTTATATAATCTTGCTCGCAAAAGATTTAAAAATATAAATTTAACTCTTATAGGAATTTCAAATAATATTAATTTTATAGAACTTTTAGATCCGCGTATAAAAAGCGCGCTTAACCAAGAAGAATTTATTTTTCCTCCATATAATGCAGAAGAACTTTTAGATATTTTAAAGCAAAGGTCTGATAATGCTTTTGAAAAGAGTGTTGTTTCTGAAGGTGTTTTAGAAAAAGTTGCAGGTATTATTGCTCAGCAAAATGGAGATATGCGAAGGGCAATAAATTTATTACGTGTTGTTGGGGAATTAGCTGAAAGAAATAATCTTAATAAATTATCTTTAGAGTTAGTTGAAGAAGCTGAAAAAAAATTAGAAGAAAATATAATGTTAGAAATGATATATAGCCAGCCCCTACACTCTAAAATTATATTATATTCTGTTTTGCAAAATACAATAAAAACAAAAACAACTACAACAGGAAAAGTATATGAACAATACGAACAACTTTGCAAAACAACAAAACAAAAACCTTTAACTTCTCGCCGCGTCACAGACTTTGTTGTTGAGTTAGACATGTTGGGGCTTATTTCAACAAATATTGCTTCTTATGGTAGATATGGAAGAACGCGTGAATTATCTATAAATTATCCAAAACAAATAAGAGACCAAATTACTACTTATCTTAGAGGTGTTATATTTAGATAATAATAATTAAATTAATTATATTTGTTTTATATATATTTATATAAATATATAAATAATATTTAAATATATATATTTATTTTAAAGGCGTTATATTTAAATAATAATTATAATTATTTTAAAGATGTTTTATTTAAATATTTATTATTAATATTTATTATCTGTTGTTTAATTATATTTAATTGTTTTAGTTTAATTTTAAATAAATACAAAAAATATAAAATTCAAATAAATACAAAACCATTTGTTGTTTAAAAAAAATATGCCTAACTTAAATTTTATACCTAATAATATTTCTGATGAACAAAAAACAAAAGCAAAACAAGGTGAACTTATTTTTATACCTTCTAACCCCCCCTACCACACTCCAGTCGAAACCAACCCCCCTAACCACTCAAACCCCCCACCAAAAACAACAACAATAACAAAAACCACCCTTGCTACACACCAAACAACAGAGTCAAAACAACAACATCAACAACAACCTGCGCCCGCGCCACAAACTTGCGCGCCAACAACAAATATATTTTCTAACATTTTTAAAATAGACACAACCCAAGATATTAAAGTTATACAAGAATTTTCAAAAACAGGTTATGCGCGAACAGCTTCAACATTTACATCTTATTTTAAAAGCCGCTACCAAAAACTCAGTGCTATTTTTAAAAGAGAGCATGTATTTGATAAACCTATTTGCTCAATTTATAATTTAGTGCAAAACCAACCTTTAACTATTATTGGAATAGTTTATGATATTAGAAAACTACCTAATAGCTATCGCATCACTGTTGAAGATCTTACAGGAAAAATTAGTATTGTAGTTCCTGCAAACAACATAAATGCTTTTGAAAAATCAAAAAAAATATTTGCTGATATGGTGCTTGCATTTACAGGTGTTTTAGGAGGAAGAAATGTATTTTTTTGCGATGATATAATATTACCTGACATTCCTTTACAAAACAGCTACAAACAACGAACCGAAAAACCAGATGTGTCTTTTGTTTTTATCTCTGATTTGCATATTGGAAGCAAAAATTTTTTAAAAAAATCATTTCAGCATTTTGTTGACTGGGTGTGCGGGTATTATGGTGGAACTTTAGGTGTTGATGCCTCAAAAATTACAGTAATTTTTGTGGGCGGTGATTTAGTTTCAGGAATAAATATCTATAAAGAACAGCAAAACGACTTACATATTCAAGATTTAAAAAAGCAATACGATGAAGTTGCGCGCTATTTTTCTAAAATTCCAAAAACCATCAAAATAATTATAATTCCTGGAAACCACGACGCTCAGCGATTACCTACCCCACAACCAGCAATTATGAAGTCTTTTGCTACCTCACTTTATGATTTAAAAAATGTTATTATGACATCAAGCCCTTGTTTGGTTTCTGTTTTTGGTGTGAATGTTCTGCTTGATCATGGGGTAAGCACATCTGTACTTGCTGAAATAAATTCTGATTTTAAGAGCATGCTTGTTTCTGAGCCTCAAAAAATAGGAAAATATTTGCTACAAGCGCGCCACCTATACCCTATTTATGGAGAGGCGAGAGGGGTTTTGTCTCCCGAATTAGAAGATTTTCTTGTCATAGACAAAATCCCAGATATTTTTGCATTCGGGCATGTTCATTCTTGTGGATATATGAATTATAGAGGAGTACATATTATTAATCCTGGTTGTTTTGAGGGGATGACTGATTATGAAGAGAGAATAGGATTAACTCCAAATCCGGGTTGGGCTTATGTTTATGATTTAGCAACAGATAGTGTTAAAGCACTTTGTTTTTTAGATGATGATGAAAAAGATTTGGCAAATGGTATAAATCTCAGAGCAGCAAAAGAAAAAAAATTAATAGAAGAAACAACAAATAAGGGTAATATAAACAATATTGTTGCTGACCTTAAAATAATAGGTGGCGCGCACACAAAAGATCTATTAAAAATTGCAACAAAGTGCGCTTGTGATGAAGATAATGAAGAACAAAATATAACAAATAATTTAAAACATACTTGTGATGAAGATAATGAAGAACAAAATATAACAAATAATTTAAAACATACTTGTGATGAAGATAATGAAGAACAAAATATAACAAAGAGTATAATTACAACTACCAAAAAAACAAAAAACAACGAGGAAAAAGCAAATGGCAAATAATATAGAGACTTATCGCAACACACTAAACCAAGAAGTAGAAAAGCAAGCAGCAATTGCAAATAAAGCGCGCGCAAAAGGGTATGATTTAGAGAAAACAATAGGAATTAAAATATCGCCAGACAAAGCAGGAAGAATTGAAGGTTTGTTTGCCACAGAATTCAAAGAAGCAGAGGGCTCTGGAATTGCAGAAAGAATTCGCGAGCTTGAAGCCCAACTTGGAGCTAACAATATAAAAATTGCATTTAATCTTGCAGAAGAAATAGCAGCAAATAAGTTTTTTAATATTCCGAGCATTGAAAAAAAAATTGAAGCAGGTGTTCGTTTAGGTTTAACTTATTTAACTTCAGGAATAGTAGCAGCGCCATTAGAAGGCATAGTTTGTATTAAACTTAAAAAAAACGATGATGGAAGTGATTATGCTGCGGTTTATTTTGCAGGCCCAATTCGCGCAGCAGGAGGAACAGCACAAGCAGTTTCTGTTCTCTTAACTGATTTTATTAGACAAAAATATAACATCGAAAAGTACAAAATAACTAGAGATGAAATCGAGCGAGGAGTTCTTGAAATTAATTCATATAGTACGCGCCAATATAACCCTGTTGATGAAGAAATTCGTTTTATGCTTAGCCATTTGCCTGTTGAGGTTTCTGGAGAAGGAACAGAAGATTATGAAGTTCCAAATTATAAAAATTTGCCTCGCATTGAGACACCAAATATTAGGGGGGGGTTTTGTCTTGTTATTACTGAGGGTTTGATGCTAAAAGCAAAAAAACTCATGAAAATAGCTGAAAAAATGTCGCTGTCTTCTTGGGGGTGGATTGATGATTATGTTAAATTAAAAGAAAAAATACACACAAACACAGATGGAAAAAAAACAAGTGCAAAGGTCTTGCCTAATTATAAATATTTAGAAGAATTGGCTGCAGGTAGGCCTATATTTGGGTATCCGTCTGTTGTTGGTGGTTTTAGGTTGAGGTATGGAAGAGCGCGCACAAGCGGATTTGCTGCTTATGCTATTCATCCAGCAAGCGCTGTGTTGTCTGATGGGTTTATTGCAGTTGGGACTCAATTAAAAGTAGAAAGGCCAGGAAAATCAACAGTAATAAGCTTTTGCGACGAGATTGAAGGCCCCATTGTTAAATTGAAGAGTGGAGATGTCTTACAACTAACTTCAAGAGAACAAGCAGAAAAAATGAAAAAAGAAGTAGAAAGCATTTTGTTTTGGGGTGATTTGCTAATATCTTATGGTGATTTTTTACATAATAACCATATATTAATTCCAAGCGGATATGTTGAAGAGTGGTGGATACAAGAGTTAGAAAAAGCAGTTATCGGGTCAAAAGATAAAGAAAAAGATAAAGATAAAGAAAATAATCAAAAAATAAATGACATAAAAAATGAAGAAAATAATCAAAAAATATCTGAAATTAAAGCAAAAAAATACAGTGTTTCTGTTAATGATGCTTTAGATCTTTCAAGAAAATATAAAATTCCTCTCTATCCAAAATATACTTTTTGGTGGAAAGAAATATCAAAACGAGAACTTTTAACACTATATAATAAAATTTGGCAGCAAGAATCTGATGGGTTTGTATTTGAGATTGACTTTAAAACAATACTTGAAAAATTAAGATGCACGCACAACATTAAAAATAATTTAGTGTGGTTAGAAGAGAATTTAATTATATTACGGCAACTTTTACCAAAAGACGCAAAGATAGAGCAAAGAATTAGTGAGAGTGAAAATATTTCAAATATAGATTTACTATCAAAAATTTCAGGTGTGGTTTTGCGAGAAAAAGCGCCTTGCTTTATTGGTTGTAGAATGGGCCGCCCAGAAAAAGCGCAGATGAGGGCAATGCGAGGAAGTCCGTGTTCTCTTTTTCCTGTTGGACTTGATGGGGGTAGGTTGCGCGAAGTTAATAATATGAATAAAATGAATATCAAATTTCGCGATTTTTTTTGCAGCAAATGCAATAAATCTGTTTTGTGGGGTGTTTGTCCTTTTTGCAAATCACAAACAACCGAAAAACAAATAATTTCTGCAGAACATGATATCAAAACACTGTTAGATAATGCGCATTTAAACTTGAAAAATAAATTTAAGCAAGTCGAAATATTGAAAGGAGTCAGAGGACTTAGCAGCGAACGTATGATTCCTGAACGAATAGAAAAAGGAATATTGAGATCTTTCCACAACCTAACAATTTTCAAAGATTGTACAATTAGATATGATGCTATAGATGTTCCTATTACTCATTTCAAACCAAAAGAAATAGGTACTTCTATTGAAAAATTGCGCAAATTAGGATATTTTGAAGATTATCTTGGAAATCCACTAAAACAAGAAGATCAAATTTGCGAACTGTTTGCTCAGGATGTTATTATGCCTGAAAACGCTTCAGATGTTTTTGTTAGTATATCTCGTTTTGTTGATGATGAGTTAGAGTTTTTTTATAATTTGTCGCGCTATTATTCTATAAAGACAGCAAATGATTTGATTGGACATCTTGTTATTGGTTTGGCTCCCCACACCTCAGCAGGGATTATTGGACGAATTATTGGCTTTACTCCAGCTTTTGCACAATTTGCTCATCCATATTGGCATGCTGCAAAGAGAAGAAACTGCGACGGCGACGAGGACGGGTTTATGTTGCTTATGGACGCTTTATTAAATTTTTCACAACAATATTTGCCTAACAAAAGAGGAACACGAATTATGGATGCACCTATTGTTTTAACAACTATTTTAAAAGTTGAAGAAGTTGATGATGAGGTATATCATTTAGATGTTGCTGATCATTATCCTCTTGAATTTTATGAAGCAGCGTTTTGTTATGACGCGCCCTCTGCGGTTTCAATAGATCTTGTTGAAAATAAAATGAAAGCAGGAACACCTTATTCTGGTTTAAAATTTACACACAACACAACTTGTTTTTATGATGGTCCACACACATCTTCATATAAGACGCTTACTACAATGCTTGACAAAGTTATGGCTGAGTTAGAAATTGCAAAAAAAGCAGTTTCAGTAGAGGAAACAGATGTTGCAAATCTAGTGATTCAATGTCATTTTATAAAAGATATTCGCGGAAATTTGAGATCATTTACAACACAAACAGTAAGATGCACTGGTTGTAATGAGATTTTTCGCCGCCCACCCTTAGCAGGTATTTGCCCAAAATGCAAAAAAAATTTGACCTTAACAATACACGAAGGAGGAATAAGGAAATATTTAGGGCCTAGTTTAAAGATTGTAGAAAAATACCGTCTTGATGAATATACTCGCCAATGTCTTGACCTTATTCTTTGCCAAGTTGATGCTGTTTTTGGCAAAAAGACAAACCAAAACACACTATTCTAATATTTTTATAATTTTTGTTTGTTTAAATAAGTTATGTTTAATATAGATCCGCGCCAGATGGAAAAAGTTATGAAGCAAATGGGAATGAAGCAAGAAGGAATTCCTGCGAACGAAGTGGTTATAAAAACCACTGGGGGCAAAAAGATAATAATAAAAAATCCACAAGTTATAAGAATTTCAATGCAAGGAAATGAAAGTTTTCAGATTTCAGGAGAAATTATAGAAGAAGCGCGCGCAGATGAAGAGTCTAATATATCTAATAACTTTTCAGAAGAAGATGTTGAAACTGTTGTTGAACAAACAGGCGCAAGCAAAGACAAAGCAAAAACAAAACTAATTGAAAATAAAGGTAATTTGGCAAAGACAATTTTAGATCTGAAAAATAAAATATAACTAAAATAAAAATAAAAGATAATTTGCCAAAGATGTTTCTATTATAAGGATAAGCTATGTAAAAGTTCTAAAACATACTTTAAACACAATTTGCAAATATAATATGATACACAACAAGAAAATAGCTAAAATCTGCATCATAAAAAATAAAGATAACAAAAAATGTCAGCAAGAACTTAGTTTGACATGGCGCGAGCTAAGTTTGGCTGTTATTATTGTGGTTTTTGGTTTTCTTTTCAGCACCAAGGAATTTTTGCTTTTTTTAAATACTTTAAATCCTATTTATGGGTTTATGCTTTATTATTTTATTTTATTTTTGGTTTTGTTTGTTTTTTCAAAATTTGGATTTGTTATTATGAATGTAAAAATTCAAAATATTGTGCAGGTGATCGGATCAACGATGATTGCTTTTGCTTTTTTTATAGTTGTTAGTTGGGAAAGTGCATATGTACAATATATAACTCTGGGCTCGTATGGTGAGATTTCAAACATTTTTTTGCAAAGTGAAGATGGTGCTGTTTGGTATTTTTGGTATAATATTATAGGTATTGTAAATATAGAGTTAGCGCGGTTGCTTACTTTTGTTATTACACCTTTTGTTTTGGTTATTGTTGGTGGGTTGCTTGTCACAAAAAGAAAGTTGTTGTGATTATACTCTTTATTTTATAAACTTTTGCTGTGGAAAAGTATTGGTGTTGAATGAGTTCACAAATAAAATATGAAAATTATATCTCGCGGAGCAGAAGCAATTCTTTATGATGTTGGTGACAAAATAAAAAAAGAAAGAATTTCTAAAACTTATCGCTTGCCACAAATAGATATAACTCTCAGAAAAACACGGGCGCGCAAAGAATTAAATAATATGACGCGTTTGGCTGCAATTGGTGTTAATGTTCCGCATATTACTCAAGATGGAGATTTTGGTTTGCGTATAGATAAAATCAAAGGCATAACACTTCAAAAATTGATAAAAACAAACGACCAAAATCTAAACGTGTTGTTTCAAATGCTCGGCGAACAAATAAAAAAAATACATGATTTTGACATAATCCACGGCGATTTAGCACCTACGAATATGGTAATCAACAATATGCAGCCATTTCTTATTGATTTTGGACTTTCTTACCAGTCTAAATCTATTGAAGATAAAGCAACAGACATTGTTCTGTTTTTGAAATTGTTAAGATCTTTGCATACAAACGAAAATTTAATTAGCGCGTTTTTTAAAGGATATTTGCCTAACAAGTTGTTTTTAGATAAAATCGAGCAAATAAAAAAAAGAGCAAGATATCTGTGATTTTTTGTTAATAACAAAAATACAAAACCATATTGATTTTTTAACAAACAATATAGGATTGGTTGTTATTTTTGCACAATTTTATTATGTGCTGCGCTGATTTTTCAAAGTCACTTTCATGAGAAACAATTATGATTTGTTTGAGTGGCAATAAACTAAAAACTTTCTGCATATTTTGAATTTGCTCAGGACCAAAGCCAGTTGTTGGTTCATCTAAAATTAATATTCCCTTTAATGCAGATATACCATATTTTTCAAGCAAAACAGCAAGGGTTAAATAATAAGAAAGTGCAGCAGCGGTTTTTTCACCACCAGACAAATCTTCAAACAAAAAAACAGAATCATCAACTGAAAATATAGGTGTAAATTTTTGGTCAATTTCAACTAAAAAATCACTGTTTTGCAATAGCATTTTGAAATATTTTCTAAACAAAACTTCAAAATTTTTTAAGATTTCTTCTGTAACTCTTGTTTCAATTGTATTTAATATTTTAATAAAAACATTGTCCATCCAATATATTATTTGTTCTTTTTGCTCTTTCACTTTTTTTTGCAGTTCAAGATTTATTTTGTCTCTTTTTATTTTTTCTATATCTTTTTTAATATTAGTCATCAGTTGCTCTATTTTTCCCATAAGATATTGCGCACCCTCAATCTCAGTTTGCATTGCTTGTTTTTCTGTTTGAACTTTTTTTAAATCTTCATTAAGTGTGATGCTTATTGGTTGTAAAACAACACCTATCTTTTGGCAACCTTCTGTTATTTTCTGAATTTCGTCAATTGTTTGGTTATATCTTTGTTTTTCTTTTTCTTTTTGCTCTTCAAGTATTTTAATCTTTTCAGCTAACAACAAAGCATTTTTGTTTTTTTCAAGTATTTCAACAATATTTTTTTCCTCTTTTGTTATTAGTATAGTGTTTTGGTGTTTTTGTTTAATTTGTTCTTGTAACCATAGTTGCTTTTCGCTAATTTCTTCGTTTTCATTCTTTATATTTTTTGCCTTTGTTTTTAAATCTTCAATACTTATGTTTAGCTCTGTTATTTCATTATATTTTATTATAAATAACTCTTTGTTTATACTTTCAATATCTTTTAATAATTCAGTTTTTTTATCTTTTTCTGTTTCACTTTCTTTTATTTTGTCATTAATTTTTTTTAGTTCAGTGATAGAGTTCTTTATATTTATATTAATATTTTTCAACAAATCTGTTTTTCTACTATCCTGCAAAATGGACTCGCAAATGGGGCAAATAGATTTTGCTCCTGAAATCTCAGTTCTTTGTTTTTCCAAATTTTTTAGTATAGTATTTAATATTTGTTCTTTTCCCTTTAAAATTTCTCTTTCTTTTGTTAATCTATTATTTTCTATCTGCAAATTTTTTCTACTCTCAGAAATTCTATTTATTTTTTCTATATCTACTTCTTCCCCAAATATTCTGAAATATTTTTCTTCAACTTCTTTAATATAGATTTGGCATTCAGATATTTTTTTATTTGTTTCTGCCACCAACATCCCTTGGTGCCTTATGTCTTCAAGCAATTTATTTTTTTGTTTACTTATCTCTTCAAATTGCGTTTGATATTTAACAATTTGTTGATTCAGTTTGTCTTTTTGGTAGTGTATTTCGTTTTGTTTGATTTTAAGAAGCGCAAAATTTTCAGCAGGTTTTATTTCTATTTTTGTTTTAGAGTCATTCATTTGTTTTATCTGTTTATCTAAACTCAATATGTTGTTTTTTGTGTTGTTATTGTCTTTTTCAAGAAAACTCAAATTTTTCTGAAGAGTTAATAGCTGTTGTTTATTTTTTTCTGCGCCCCCAAGGTTTTTTTGCATTTTTTCATATTTAATATTAATATCTAAAAAAATCTGTTTTAATTTAGTTATGCTTGCTGCTTGTTTTTTGAGTTTTATTTCAAGATTTTCTTTTTCTTGCTCTAAATTTTCTGCTTGTTTTTTTATGTCATTTAATTGTTCAACATCTTTTTTAAGCAAAGCAATCTCTTGCCCTATATCGCGCCCAATATATTTTTTATTTTCTCTGCATTGTTGATATTTTTTTATATTAAATATATCTCTTACCATATTCATTCTTTCTTCTTCATTAGAATACAAAATCTGTTTAATTTTGTCCTGGACAACATAAAATATTGGAGATGAACTACTAATGTTTTTAATATTTAAAATAGCGGTTATGCGCGCGTTTATTTCTGTTGGACTTAAAATTGTTTTTTTATTGTTAGTTATAATATATGCTTCCTCTTGCATTATTTGCGTTTTTTTCCTTTTAATTGTTCTTGATATTGTGTATTTTTGATTATTCTGTTCTATTTCTATAATTATATTGCCTCTTTCAGCATCTTTTTTCAGCAATCTACTGAGAATTCCTCTTCCAATTGAATTTCCGAACAACGCAAAACCAATTGCCATTAGAAGCGTTGTTTTGCCTACGCCAACAGGCCCTTGAATAAGAGTTATATTTGGTGAAAAGCAAAAGTCAGCTTCAGCATAACTTCTAATATTTTTTAAATATATGCGCTCGATTATCATATTTTTTTGTGTTTTGTTGGTGTGGGAATACATATAATAAATTGTGTTTGCATCTCTAAGTTTTTTTGTTTGCGCGCCACACACCACTAAAAAACATTTTCAAAAATACATATTGCTCGATCTTTTTTAAAAAAAATATGGTGCTTGATAAAAAATATAATCCCGCATCTTTTGAAGAGGAGATTATTAAATTCTGGCAAGAGAACGAAGTTTTTAAATTTAATCCCAAAACAACCAAAAAAATATTTTCAATTGATTCACCACCACCATATGCTTCAGGAGACATTCATGTTGGTCACATTATGAGTTATGGACATTTTGAGTTTGCTGCGCGTTACTGGAGAATGCGCGGAAAAGAGGTTTTTTATCCTTTTGGGTTTGATGATAATGGTCTTCCAACAGAAAGATATGTTGAAAAAAAATACAATATTAAATCAGTAGATATGCTGCGTAAAGAGTTTAGAGATCTTTGTTTAAAAGAAGTCACACAACTCGACGAATTATACAAAAACATTTTTACTCGAATGGGACATTCAATGGATTGGTCACTTTCATACAATACTATAAATCCATATTGTACAAAAATGTCGCAAAGATCTTTTATTGATCTTTATAAAAAAGGAAGAGTGGAGAGATTAGAAGAAGCGGTGATTTGGTGTCCTTTTTGCCAAACAGCACTTGCTCAAGACGACCTTGAAGACGCAGAAAAAGAAACATTTTTAAACACAATTTTATTTGAACTTGAAACTAAAGAAAAAATTAAAATAGCAACAACACGACCAGAACTTTTGCCTGCGTGTGTTGGAATTTTTGCACATCCTGATGATGAACGATATAAAAATTTTGTTGGAAAAAAAGCAAAAATTCCTATTTTTGGAGGTGTTGTTCCTATTATGGCTGACGATAAAGTAGATATGGAATTTGGAACAGGGCTTGTTATGGTATGTACTTTTGGAGATCAAACAGATATTGATTGGTGGAGAAAATATGATCTTCCTTTAAAAAATGTATTAAATAAAGATGGATCTTTAAATAAGTTAGCAGGTAAGTATAAAGGCACATTTATTAAAGATGCTCGCGCAAAAATAATAGAAGATCTCAAGTCAGAAAATCTTTTAATTGAGCAAAAGAAAATAATGCATTCTGTAAATGTTCATAATAGATGTAATGTTCCTGCAGAATATATTGTTTCACTTCAATGGAAAATAAAACAACTTGATCTAAAAAATAAAATGATAGAGCAAGGTCGAAAAATAAAATGGTATCCTGATTTTATGCGTTTAAAATATGAAAATTGGGTTAATGGATTAAAGTGGGATTGGATAATTTCGCGCCAAAGATGTTTTGGCATACCTTTTCCAATATGGTATTGTAAAAAATGTGGAAAAACAATTATAGCAGATGAAAGTGAATTGCCTGTTTATCCAACACAAGATATGCCCAAAAAAAAATGTAGTTGTGGGTCAATAGATTTTTTACCAGAGACAGATGTTATGGATACTTGGATGACTTCATCAATATCTCCGTTAATTACTGCAAAATGGGGGGAAAAAGATAATTTAATGAATATAGTATACCCTTTTTCTTTAAGACCACAAGGACATGACATAATACGAACATGGGCTTATTATACAATTTTAAAGAGCCATCTTCACACAAATTCTATTCCTTGGAAAACAATTGCTGTTTCAGGGTGGGGGCTTGATGAAAAAGGCAAAAAAATGTCAAAATCAAAAGGAAATATAGTAGATCCACAAGATGTTATCAAAAAATATTCTGCTGATGCCTTAAGATGGTGGGGGGCAACCGTAAGAGCAGGCGAGGATTTTTGTTATAAAGAACAAGATGTACAAGATGGCTTTAAATTTTTAAATAAAATTTGGAATGCATCTCTTTTTGTTGAGATGTTTTATAATAGTGATGTTTTTGAAAAAAACAACACAGAGCTATCTAAGAAAAACAGCAGGGTTTTGGACAAATGGATTATTCAAAAATTCAGGAAAGTTCTTGACAATTCAAGTAAAGCAATTGAAGAATATAATTATGGAGATGTTAAAAGAAATTTGTTTCAGTTTTTTAAAACCCATTTTTGCGACAATTATCTTGAATTTATTAAATGGCGGCTTTACTCTAATGAAAATATAAAAGCAAAAACATCTGCACAATATTATGTTGCATTTGTATTAAAAAACTCTTTAAAATTATTCCATCCTTTTATTCCTTTTATAACTGAAAAGATTTGGATGGACTTATTTGATGAAAATAAAAGCATTGCTATTACTTTATGGCCAGAATTGTCTGAATTTGATGAAGATACACAAGCAGAAAAAATTGGTGACTTTGCTTTTAAAGTTATTGAAGATGTTAGGGTATGGAAAGCGAGCAACAAAAAAAGCGTTGCATATGATAATTTTTCTTTAGATCTGACGATTCCCGATGCATCTTTTAATGAAGTTGTAGAAGACATAAAAAATATTGTGCGCGCAAAAAAAATATCTGTTGTTATTAGTAAGGATTATCAGGTTATTTGTAAAAATTTAGAGAATTAGTTATCAAATATATTATGGCTGAAAAAGAGTGTGTTTTTTGCAAAATAGTTGCAGGCGAAGTTCCTTCTTTTAAGATTTATGAAGACAACAATTTTGTAGCGTTTCTCAATATTTTTCCTGTGTGCAAAGGTCACACTTTAATTATACCAAAAAAGCATTTTCGTTGGGTTTGGGACTTGCCTGATGATTTGTATGCGCAATTTTGGCTTGTTGCAAAGAAAATAGCACTTTTTTTACAAGAAAAGCATAAGTCAGATTTTATTGTGTCATTTGTTGAAGGTATAGATATTCCTCACGCACACATACATCTCCAACCACAAGTTTTTGGCAAAATACAAAAATCACAACTAATATTCACATCTGACGAAGAGCGAATGAATTTTGTAAAATTAGCCCACGAGAAAATAGGGTAATTAAAATAAGTTTGTCTAATATTTAATTTTTTATTTTTATTTAATTAACTTGCTAATATAATCAATAGCAACAACAATAGTAATAGCAACAGAGTTTTTAAGTGTTTATTTTTATTTAATTAACTCACTAATATTAATAACAACAGAGTTCTTTGCTACAAACATAATTTTCATAACATCTTTTGCGTTTTTGATTCTTTTTAAAAGTGCTTCTTTTGGAAGATTGGTTTCTACAACACCACTAATTTTTTTTAAGAGTAATTCGCCTTTTATGGGTTTTAGCGCGATATCTTCTGGCTTTGAGATAGGAGCAATAAAATAAATATCTTCTTTTTTTGAAATAATTATATCTGTTTTCAAAAACCATAATTTTTCAATAATTTCTCCTTGAGTATTAATTAAAGTAATGTGTGGGATTGAATCTATTGTGTTGGCTTTTAAATGCTCTTTTAAAGTATAAAGGTGGTTTGTGACAATATTTATAAGACCAAAAGCGTCGCGTATTTCTGTTTCTGAAACTTCGCGCTGCTTGTCAAAATTCTCTTGAATTACTATAAACTGCTTTAAAATATTTAATATTTGTGGTGAAATCCTTTTTTTGTCAACAACTTCTTTTTCAAACACAACAAGTGCGTTTTCGTCAGTGTAATCAACATTTAATAAATTAAGTATTTGTTTAACTTGATCTTTTATTTGACTTATATATTTAGATGCATCTTGCTTTTGCTTAAATCGCTGCCCCCCGACAATTTTGCTTTCCATATAATCAATATATTCTCTAACTTTTCTTTCATATTCTCCAAATTCTTGGGGGGAAACTTCAAAACACACCTTGTGTTCAAGACCCTTCCATTTTTTTCTAACATCTACCCAAATATCAATATATTTTTGCTCAATAACGCCTTGTGCTTTCATTTCTTTAAGAATCCCTTCTATTCTTACAGGATCTGGCATCTCATACCCCCAAGCAGCACTAACAGCTTGGGATATGTCTGCAGCAGCATATTGCAACTCAAAAAAAAGAGTACCATTTATTTGGTCTTTAATTTTATTGATTCTTTCTCGCGCTATCCGTTGCTCTGTTTCAATAGTATCATATGTTGGTTTTATTTTGCTTGTTTCTACCATCCTTTTAAGTGTAATAAAAAGTCCTTTTTCATCTTTAAAAGGAATTCCGTCTCTTACATAACTATATATTGTTGGGGCTGCTTGAATTGTTCCATCTATTAGAGTTGTTAGTGTATACACCTGGATATGAAATCGTTGATCTACACCCCATGCAATTTGTTGTAGTAAACTTCTCATGCTATCTAATATAAACATAATAGGAATCTTTGTTATATCATCTCCAGAATCATCTAAAATACAAATAATATCCCAATCATTGCTTTTGCTTTGAGAATCGCGCACCCAAGACCCCGTTCCAACTACAATATTTATTTTTTTCTGTAACTCGGGATTTTTATCAATTTCTCTAACTAACTGCTTTGCTGTGTTTATTTTGTGTGCCTGCAAAATTGCTTTTAGTTTTTCTGGGTCTATTGTTGTTTTGTTAGTCATAAATTATTTAAGTGTTTTGTATTTAGGACAAACTTGTGTTTTTATATTTTGTTAGGAACTTTACACTATAACTGTTTCTAAATATGGTTCTTTGTTAGAGCTAACTTCTTGAAGCCAATTAATAACTGCTCTGTGCTTTGAGCCATTTATAATCTGCTCAATTGTGTTTTTGGCAAGACCTGTGTTTTTTGCAGATCCAATAATATATGCTTTACTGGTGTTAATTAGCAAAGCAACATCACACAACACCTCAATTTTTTTTCGTATTTTTCCTTGCTTGCCAATAATTCTGCCAGCAATAACTTTTTGACGGTTTTTGTTTTTGTGTTTAAAAGATATTTGTGTTAAAAAAACATCTAGCTCTTTAAGTTTAATTGCATTATTGGGTGTAAATCCTATAGAGATTGCAGAAAGTATATTTACTGCTGTTTCTATGTTTAATATGTCTTTGCCACTTATTTTTGCGATTCCTTTATTTATCTCTATAACTGTATGTGTTATTTTTTCAATTTTTGCTTTTGTTTCTCCCTTGTTTCCTATTATTGTTGCTGCGCGCTTTTCATCAAATACAATAATTTCTTCATATAATTTTTCATTAACCATAATTTTGTTATTTGTTTTTGTATTTGTTGCAGCACCATAAAAATATTATGGTTGTACCAAAAAAACGACACACTAAGAATTTTAGCTTGCGGAGAGGATATACTCATCAAGCAGTACGCGGCAGCGAACAAACAGTAAGATGTGTTTTTTGTAGTAGATCCTTTAATAAATATAAGGCAGTACCTATACTAAAACGATTTTCTCCAAATATTGTAATTAGAGAAGGAGTTATGGATGTTTTTGCTGTTAAGAGCTTTGCTTGTCCAAGTTGCGCAAAAATACACCACCTAAAAAAGCAAACAGAATTTGAAAAAGAAAAAACCAAAACAAAAACTTTTCACAAAAAGCCAGCGTTTTCTAAAACCAAAAGTTTTTAAACAAACTTTAATTTTCTCTTAGTTCTTTTTTTAATCCTTATTTTTTAAACTAAAACACACCTATTATTTACTCATATTCTCTACTAATATACCCACATTTTAAACATTTATAAAATCTTGTTGGTGGTTCATCGCTCGCGCGCGTTTGCTTCATCCAAAAAACTGCTTTTAAATTAGAGCATTTCGGGCATCCATGTTTGACTGTTGGAAGTTTCTTTGTTTCAATATCTTCATTAAATATACTAACTTTTTTCTCACTTTTTTCTATGCTTTCGCAAATAATGCAAGCTTTAACGCGACCTTTTTTTTCTGTTTGCTCTGTTCCGCAGCACCTACACACAAAAATAGTTTTTTCTCCTTGTTTTCTTGAACTGCACAACCCCCCACATTTATTACAAAAAATCATAACTTTATTATTATAATTTTAACGCATAAGAAAAATCAGAAATATAATGGCATAAAATTAAGTTTATTCTCGCAAATAGATTATAATAATAGTATATTATTAATATAATTTTATGATAAGCAAAACCAGACTATGTTTTATATAAACAGATCATACTATATTTACCTTATAAACAGATCATACTATATTTACCTTATAAACAGATCATACTATATTTACCTTATAAACAGATCATACTATATTTACCTTATAAACAGATCATACTATATTTACCTTATAAACAGATTGGGTTAAAATTACCTTTAAAATAAAGTATGATACAATTTTTTGATGAACAAAATAAAGGTTTAAGTCCAGACCTAATTCCAAGATATGGATTTGGAGCAACGCCAGATGGGGGTATGACTGCTCAACTATCGTATGAGCAGCAAGTTAATCAAATAATTAATTGGGGTGCAAAAGCAATAGAAATTTCTGTGTTTCCCTGGGGTATTGGAGGAGCTAAAGGTAAGGCAGGGGTTCCACCATCAGACGAATCTATGGGTATTATTAAGCAACTTGTAAATTTAAATAATATTTCATTTGGAATTCATGCACCATATTCTATGCAAGGAGTAGGATCTGAAAGTATTGTAAATGTAATTCATGATTCTAATACAGATGCAGGAGCGCGCTTTCAAAAAGATTCAACAGACCTAATGCAAAGGTTAACATATGTTGCAGATAAAACTGGCGCGCAATGGATAAATATACACACTACTTTTGAGAATTGGACTTCGCCACAGAAAGGTGAATCTGGAAAACCTGTGGCAAAGCATGCAACTGTTTATGATGTTGCTTCTGGTATGTATATTCCAGTACAACGCAACAAAATAGGTGTAGATTCTGAAACAAATGAACTATTATGGGAAACAGATGCAGAAGTTGCAAATAGGATTAATAAAGATTTTTCTAATCAACTTGAAAAACAAGTATCTTCTGACATTTATAGTACAGATATAACTTATTACTCTTTTGTTAGGCCCTTAGAATATAAATTACAAGATACCCAAAACCAACACAATATTTTTTTGCAAAAATTGCAGACAAGTAAAGATGCAATTAGAGCAAAAAGAGAACTTTCTGAAGAACAAAAAAACCAGCAATTAAAGCAATTAGAGCAACAAGAGAAAAAAATCAAGGAAGAATTCTCTTTAGAGATAGCAGATGCCATTAAGCGGTTGGAAGAGAGAAAAGAACTTTTTAAACCAATACTTAAAGCATCTTTTAGCAATCTTATCAAAAATTTATCTGCGAATGAATATAAATACCATCTTAGCGACAATGCCTTTAATTTGATGGAAAAATATGTTGAAGACCCCAAGTTTGGAGAGTGGATTAACAAAGATGATAGTATGCGCGATGAATTAAGAGGGGAGATAAGTAGGTTAAAGCGTGAATGGGATTCTGCGCGCAAAAGAGGTAAAGAAGGAATTGATCCTGGTGAAAAGGGTATTTTAACTTGGAGTAAGGCAATTGTTGAAAATGGATCATCTAATTTGGCCAAAATGATGGAAAATATTGACAAATATGAAAAAGAAAAATTAAATAAAAAAGATAGTAACTTAAAAATCTTTGTTGAAAATCCAGATATTAGGTTTTTGGGAGATGCAGATACCACAGCAGAAATGGTTATAGAAGCACAAAAAAAGCTAAGAAATATTGGAAGGTCAGATCTTGCTGAAAGGATAGGAATGAATATAGACACATCTCATGCCAATTCTTTTTGGGGGGTAGAATCTATTGAAAGTCAAGGTCAGGATAAAGGAAAAGTTATAACTTCAGGAGGAATAGCAGAACAATGGGAAGAAATAAAAAAAAACAAACAACTAGCTGCAATAAAGCATATGCATCTTAATGATACACCTGGCGGCGAACATATTATTTCACCAATGGGTGTTTCAAAAGAGTTTGGAGGGATGGGTATTAAAGGTGCCGAGACAATTTTGAGTGATTTAAAAAAACACGGGAAATATGATAAAATGCAAGTTGTTTTAGAATCTGGCGCGCTTTCAGGAGTTGGTTTTAAAATGTCTCAAGAAGCAATAGATAGAAGCAATATAGGAGGATATTATTATAATACTCCTATTGTGCGTGGAATGTCACCTTTTGCTGCACCTTCTTTTTACTCAGACCATTTGTTTATAGGACAAAATCAACAAGGGCAGGATAATTCTTATTTTAAGATGACTCCTGATTTTAAGTTTTTTTAAATAATTTTGCACAACACACAAAATCTTTTTTAAAAATTTTTGAGTAAATATTATATGGCATACCTTACCAAAAGTAAAAACATATTAACAATAGCACTTATCTTTTTTGCAGTCTTTGCGATTTTTATTAGCAAAACAGGAATTGTTTTAGCAGCAAGCTGGGGTGATTTGAGAATTACAGAGGTTTTATATGATGCTAATAACACAGCAGAGTGGATTGAATTATATAATCCAACCAACAACAACATAACTATTTCACAAGATTGGAAATATTATGATATTACTACAAACAGCAATGGCGAAACATTATTTCAAAACAACGGCTGTAAAAATGCTTCATCCGACTGCACATATACATATTTTTCAAATGTAAGTATTGAACCTGGCGGATATATTTTATTAATTAGCTGCACTGGTGCAAATTGTACTAATTTAACAGTTAATGGAATAAATATAACAAATCATTGTACCGCGGTTTTTGTAGGAAAGTTTCAACTAAATAATAAGGGGACAACTAATAGAATCACAGACAATGAAAGCAATATAATTGATAATTTAATTATCCCTAAGAAAGCAACTTCAAAAAATTATACTTATGAAAAAATCTTTTTAGATGGTTGGAATGATGTGAGCAATTGGAAACAAAGTGCATATATGTATGGAACACCATGTGGAGCAAATAGTGTATCTCCAACAATCAACACAAACACTTCTTTATCTTGCGGAATAAATTTAGAGCAAAACATTTCAACGAGAAATTATTGGCGCGCAGGTGAGACTTTTTTAGCAAATGCATTTTTTAACACAGGTGGGTTTTGGAATCCATTGAATATTTCATTTAATGTAAAATTATCTGCACTAAATCAAAACAACAATACAATTAATTTAGGTTTTGATAATGTATCTGCAACAGAAAATCAAACAAATGAAACTAGTTTGTCTTTTGTTATTCCAAATATAACAAATCAAATTTACAATTTAACACAGACAGTTTCAAACCTATTTTATTGGCGCGATAATGGGAATTCGTGCAACATGGTATATAAAAACAACCAAACATCTTGCGACAACTGTAGCTGTGTTTTGGATTTGTCTTTTGAAGTTTTGAAAACACTTAATGCAAGTGTTAAAATCAGCACAGACAAACAAATTTATTCTAATCTTAATGACTTAATTTGCATAAATGAAGATAATTCTTATATTTTAAACAGCGAACATAGCAACACAAACCTAACAGGAAATATAAGCTATTATATTGTAAACAGCACAAACAAAACAGATTATAATGCACCTTCTAATAATGTTAATATATCCCCAAACACAAATGAAACAATAAATGAAATTAATTGTTTTAACACAACTAATTTGTCATCAGGACAGTATAAACTTTGTGTGGAAGTTTATGATAGTTATAACACAACAAACATAACAAAAGAAGACACTTTTGGAAGACAAATAAGAGATTGCTATAACTTTTTGATTGGTTACAGCTATACTTTAAACCTAACCACCAACACATCTGCAATGTGCGGCAATAACACAACAACACTTAGCCTAACAATCAACTTGTCAAACAACAGCATGAATATAACAAATGGTGTTGCTTATTTGATTTGTGATAATGGAACTCAAAATATAACTGCAAACCAAACATTTAATTCGACAAATGGAACAACAATACAAATAAATTTTAGTGTAATAACAAACACATCAAATACACAAAATACTACATTTTGCGTAGCTTTTATTCAGACAGAAGGTGTTAATATAACTAACAATAATGCTAATTTAAATATTAGTTGTGCTGCTACCAAAATAACACCTTCAAAAACAAGCTCACAACAAACACAACCTATTAAAACATTACAAAGTCATGTTCAAACAGAATGTAGTTTTATTAACTTGACATATTATCCAAAATTATCTGATGGTTTTTACTTAGTTAATGTATCAAATCCAATGTTTAATTTTTCTATAACTGCGTCAAAATACATAAAAACATATAAATTTACCTCTAATTGTGGAGCAAAAGTTTCACTTGCAGATGAAAACGCAACAAGTGAGGGCGGGTTAATTATTTCTTTGTTAGATTCTGAACAATGTACAATTACTGCAACGCCTACAATATCATATGCAAATAGTTGTGTGCTATATTTAAAATATCAAAAACCTATTTGTGAATTTAATATTTCTTTATGGAATGTAAGTGTAGTTGAGCAAGACAACAAAACAATGCGCGTGGTTGTAACCTTACATTCAAATAATTGCAGTGGCTCTGCTGAATTGAATATTAAATCTGCAACTTGGGGTTTTTCACCAAACAAAACATTTGTGTTTTTGAATGCAAATGAAGAGAAAAATATTATATTTGATGTTACAAAATTTGGCAAAAACAATGAACAAGCAAACATTAGCTTGATTATCAATAACAGCACAATAAATTCAAGTTTGGTTAGCTTAATTAATATCTCGCAGCAAAACAACACACTATCTGGCATGTTTTTAGCAGATGACAAAAAAAGTGATTATTCTTGGCTGTGGTTTATTTTCTTTGTCGCATCTGCTGTATTTTTGGGAATAAGTTACAAGGTTTTTAAAGATAAACCCATTCTTTCAGGAATCTATATGCGACGCATTTTGTTGCTCGGAGCAATTTCTTTTTTTCTTACATCTGTTGGTTTGTGCTTGGTGTTATACATTGGGTGGTTTGAAAAGATTTTATTAATTATTGAGTTGATTGGTGGTGTGATGTTTATGCTTTATGTGTTCCACAAGTCCAAATTATCTTACGAATCAATTAAATTGCGAGAAATACTTTCAAATTTTATTTTAAGAATAATTAAATTGCGAGAAATACTTCTAAATTATCTTAAGAATAATTAAATTGCGAGAAATACTTCTAAATTATCTTAAGAAGAATTAAATTGCGAGAGAAACTCTTG
>Ga0210030_1000223_pt1 | contig 43064 bp, 35 predicted proteins | sample CryGeymeta201523_FD_183986 | JGI IMG/M metagenome (GOLD analysis project Ga0210030, IMG submission 183986) | Groundwater microbial communities from Crystal Geyser aquifers in Utah, USA - Crystal Geyser metaG 2015-23 (SPAdes) (version 2) | ecosystem: Environmental > Aquatic > Deep subsurface >...
AACGCTTCTTAGAAAGGCATATCAAAGCTTAGACGCACTTAAGTGACAGAAGTGCGTGAGCGCCCGCTAGATTCTTCACTTCGTTCAGAATGACAGGCAACAGCAGTCTGTTAGTGTTCTCTAGATTTTTCGCTTCGCTCAGAATGACAATTGCCGGCGCTTAGAATGGCAATAAAATCCCCAGGGTATTGGCGTAAAAGATTGTTAAGGAGCCGGCATTGAAGGATCAAATCGTAAAGTACACGAAAAAGCTGATACAGGATAAAACAGCGATACCTGATTCAATACGCTTTTATGCGCTTGATGATGAGGTAATCGCGTCGAGAGAGGACGCGTGGAAACCGGTTTTCGAATCGGTGTTGGCGGAGCTTAATGTGGTCGGCCTCCTGCTCGCACAACCGGCGCTGCCGTTTGCCGATTACCTCATAGCAAAAGCCGGCGATCGGGAGCGGCGTATTTATCCCCGTGATAGCGAGACAAAGACCTTCTTGCACGATATCCCCTTTATTAGAAAAGAGGAGATCGACGAGAAGATGATAATGCCTGCTTGCTTAGTTGTCAATCACGATATCCCCTTTATTAGAAAAGAGGAGATAGACGGCGGTCTGCCAAGAAAAATAGCGGCGGTTCTTCGCGAGCGTAAGGGTTTGGTTATCGAGGGGGTGGGGTTTGTATCCAGCGGCACGGTAACGCTGGAGCAGGCGTACATCATATACTCATCGATCTTCCACGCGACGTTTATTAAGTATCTTTATGACCTGCTGGAGACCGGGTTTTCGCTACCGGGCGAGAGAGAAGTGTTTTACAATTTCCGGGAGAGTCGGCCGACCGCTCCCGATGTGAACTCGCTGCGTTTTCGGCAGGGGCCGCTGATGGAGCGTTCGGAAATCCTTGACGAGATCGCCGTTGTCGGGAGATATACGGTTGAAACGGGACTCGTGGATTCGTTTTTTGGGAACATAAGTTATTTTAGCGACGGCATAGTGTATATCTCGCAAACCGGGGCATCGCTCGACGGGCTCGACGGCTTTATCGACCCCGTCCCCATGGATAATTCATCGACCTACGGAATAACGGCGTCATCCGAGTTGCCGGTGCACAGGAGGATCTACGAGACGACCGACTGCCGCACGGTACTGCACGGCCACCCGAAGTTTTCGATTATCATCTCAATGCTCTGCGACAAGCGGGCGGTGTGTGAAATCGTTGATTGCGGTAAGAATTGCCCCGAAACCAGGATGTTCGGCGACATACCGATTGTAGCCGGGGAGATAGGGGTGGGTGGTATAGCAAAAAACGTGCCGCCGGTGGTACGTGAGTTCGGGCGTGCTCTTGTCTTCGGCCACGGGGCGTTTTGCGTCGGGCGCAACGATTTTAAAGAAGCATTCACAGAACTGGCAAGGATGGAGGAGGCCTGTAGTACGGGGTACTTCAGACTACTGCGGCAGAGGTTAGATGCCGTCTAACACCTTTTTCTTCTCCAGACGTACGATATCTTTAATCTGATAATACAACCACTTGACTGAATTATTCCTCTGGACGATCTCTCTTAACGTGGATGCGCGGGCGCGCTTTTCATAATCGGCCATAGTAAGGGCATCGTATATCGCGGCGGCCGTTCCCTCGATATCGAACGGGCTTACAACGAGGCTCGTGTTCCCCAGTTCCGAGGTCGCCCCGGCATTCTCAGAGAGTATAAGCACACCGTTCTTGTTGTTTAAAACCGGTCCTTCTTTGGCCACAAGGTTCATACCGTCGTAGATGGGGTTGACCAGCAGGACGTCATAGCATTTTAGCGCCGCTATCGACTCAAGATAATTGTCCTCCAGGCGCAGGTGAATAGGGGACCAGGTATCGGTTTTATAGCGGTCGTTGATCTCGTTAACGGTAGCGATTATCGAGTCAAGATAGTCGTTGTACGCTTTAATGTTCTCGCGTGTTGGGTAAAGAAGCGCAAGGAACTTTACCTTTTCTTTAAGCTCGGGATGCTTATTGAGGAGCACCTCAAACGCCCGAAAACCCCTTACGATGTTTTTCGACGGGTCGCTCCTATCCGTCCTCACTATTAAGCTTAATCCCTCGTTGTCATGCATGAACTTCGCCTCATACTCAAGCACTTTATCGCTTGCGCCTACCTCGACCAGGCTCTCATGATCGATCGAAATCGGGTAGGTTTGCACGTGAACTACATGCCCGTGAAGGGTAACGGTTTTAGCTTTCCAGTCAACGTGGCACTGAAGCAGCGTCTCGCAGCACAGCAGGAAGTTGTCCGCGTAATGCCTTGACTGAAAACCGACCATGTCGTTTGAGAGCATGCCCTCTAAAAGCTCTGTCCTCATACTCTCGGGGAGAATCCGCATATAGTCGGGCTCGGGCCAGGGGATATGCGTAAAGTGAAAGAGAAACGGTTCCTGCGAAAGCTCCCTAATATACCTCGCGGCCACAAATAGGTGGTAATCCTGGAGCATGATTATCGGGTTCCGGTGCTTGCGGCTTTCTTTAACCGCCGCTTGCGCAAATAGCTTGTTAGCGGCAACATAGCCGTTATGCCAGGCATCGTGTATCCCGGTTGAAATTGACGGATCATAGGCGAGGTTCCAGATATAATGATGGATAAACCAGAGAAGCGGATTACTTATGATGTTGTAGTACCGGTTATAGATATCTTCGGGGATATCTACCAGCTTTATCAGGCAGGAAGAGCTATCATCGGGAAGACAAACCGACGCATCATCATGCGCCAGTGATCGTTCGATATCGTTCATTGCGGCCGATATCCATGTAGCTTTGGCTTCTTTGCTGATCGCCGTCATGGCGGTAACAAGTCCGCCGCCACCCCTGCGGGTTTCAAGGTTGCCCGCGGCGTCCTGTTCGAACTCCACCGGCCCCCGGTTTGACACCAGGATGATGGACCTGTCTGCAAGGAGCTTCTTTAAATCCGGAATCTTACGGTGTTCACCGTTGCTTTGCAAAAGGTCTCCTTACCCAATAAATTACAGCCATTGCTCAGAAAATTAGTCTGCCCTTCTTATATTTTAAGGTTTTATAGGGCCGTCTGCAATTTTCCGGTTAGTAAACCGATCCAGCACCCGTATCAACAGACAGAACTACCATGCACAACTAATACCGACAACGAACCGATACAGCTAAAACCCGCGTTTAATACACCGGTTCGTAGAGATAGCTGAACAGCTCCATGTAATCAACAAGTTGCCGCGGGCTTAAGAAATTCTTCCGCACGTGCTCTTTGCCAAACACACCCATTTCATGCGCCATTTCAGGATTATTCAGCAATTGGATTAACTTTAAACCGCAATCCCTTGAGCTGTTCACAAGGTAACCGTCTTTGCCGTTTATTACCTGTAGGGGAATTCCGCCTACGTCGCCACCGATGACCGGACGCTCTTTCCATAATGCTTCGGCAACGACAAGCCCAAACCCTTCTCGCGTCGATTTTTGGACGACTACGCGCGAAGCGCGCTGGAATGCGTTGACTTCGAGGTTGCCCACGCCCTCAAGGTTGGAGAGCAGGTGAATATCCGGGTCGCCACCGGCGTGTCTGGATGTCTTCTCGTAATAGTGCCAACCCTCAGGGTCATCCGTTGCCATCGAGGCGATCATCAGGAGCTGAAGCCCCGGAATCTCTTCTTTGGCGATTCTATACGCATCGATTACGCCGAGCGGGTCTTTCCAGGGATCGAACCTCGATACCTGTGTGACAATCGGCCTGTCCTTATCTATATTATACCTTTCGAGAATACTCTCGATCGTACGTATATCGATATCCATATTTTTTGGGCTAAGCGGGTCTATCGTCGGGGGCACAATTGCGATTTTTGGTATGTCGAAGCCCTCTTTAATGTATTGCGTCATAGTAAAAACCGCAGCATCGTAGAGTTCGAGGTACGGCTTTAAAAACTCCCAAACGCTCGGTCGGGCCGCCGTCAGGTCGATGTGGCAGCGCCAGATCCACTTGCCGTTCTTTTTGCCTTTCTCCTCTAGATAGGAGATCATAGCGGCAGGTTGTGGGTCGTGTACCATAACGATATCATAGTCACCGCTAAATAGATTAGAGTTCTCTTCGTTTTGGTTGAGGTAGGTCTCTATCATCTCCGGAGTAGTCATGAGATCCATGCCCTGAAGCGCGTTATGGAACAGTTTGGTTACCGTAAAGAAATCCTCGCTGCCCGGGATAACCTGCCAATGGGCGTCAATCCCGACATCTTTCATAAGCGGTATAAGCGTATATAATAGCTCGGCCACACCACCGCCAAAAGCGGTCGAACTAAGGTTCAATATCTTGACACCGTTCAGGGCTTTACCTAACTGCCGGGCTTTTTCGATAACCTCGGCGTCTACTATTCCTTCGTAATCTTTTAGCGATTTAGTGCCGACGGGTACTGACGTTAACATGGCATCAAACTCCTCGTGTTTGTTTATTCCCATCAAAAAAGGCTTGATAACGATCCTCCAGAAAGAATTTGCTCAAGTCGAAAGGACCTTAAACGATAACTAGTAGTGATTATCGGTACCAACCAGAATCGTTTTAGCGCTTATTATGTAGCACTATATTATGTAGCACTATAGATACCAGCACTATAGATACCAGCGCTATAGATAAAGAGTTCACTATAGATAAAAGGTAGAACCGGCTTTACCAACTGTGGCTAAGAGAGATTGGGTCAGGAAGACCAGCATTAAATAGACCGCTGGTAGAGAGATTAGTCTTAGAAAGAGGGAATCAGCAATGAAAATAGCTCAGATTGCACCGATTTGGTACGCGATACCTCCGAAAGGTTACGGCGGTATTGAATACGTCGTACACTGCATTACCGAAGGACTCGTAAAAAAGGGACACGATGTCACATTGTTTGCATCCGGCGATTCGGTCACAAAGGCCAAGCTCATAAGCCCGTATAAGGTTGCTCCGACCGAGAGAATCGGCCAGACGTATCCCGACCTTATCCATGTTATGCAGGCCTATCAGATGGCCGGCGAGTTCGACATAATCCACGATCACAGTGGGCTTATCGGTCCTGTAATAGGCTCGTTTACAAATGCGCCGGTTCTTCATACGTTACATGGTCCGGCAACCGATGAGGCAAAGGTTTTCTATGGAAAGCTTAAGGACCGAATTTACTTCAACGGAATCAGCGATTACCAGAGAGAGAATTTCGGCGATCTCAATTTTGTGGGAACGATTTATAACGGCGTCGACCTTGAGAAGTACGAATATACCGACAAGAAGAAGATTACATGTTCTTTATTGGCAGGATGAATCCCGAGAAGGGTGCTCACGTAGCGGTCGAAGTCGCTAGGAAGACCGGGAAGAAGCTTATTATGGTCTCTAAGATGACCGAGCCGCACGAGAAGGCGTATTACGAGGAAAAGGTAAAGCCTCTGCTCGCTCCAAATATCGAGCTTATGGGCGAGGTTGATACCAAGACCAAGGTCGAGATGTATAAGAAGGCGAGCTGCGTGCTCTTCCCGATACAGTGGCCCGAGCCGTTCGGCCTGGTGATGACCGAGGCTATGGCATGTGGAACGCCGGTTCTCGCAATGAGAAACGGTTCGGTCCCCGAGGTTATCGACCACGGCACGACCGGTTTTATTTGTAATACAACCGATGAGATGGTCGAGGCCGTATCGAAAGTCGATACCATCGAGCCGATTGATTGCAGACGCCATGTGGAGAAGCGTTTTAGCACCCACAAAATGGTTGACTGCTATGTAAAAGCCTACATCAAGATCCTCGAAAAAGAGAACAAGTATTACGAGCTGCCGTCAGTAGCATAGACCAGGGTCCCTACCCCACACTCTCGACCCACATTTACGGTGCGGCGTTTCGCAAGAATTTTGCGGCGGCTTCAGGGATGGTGATGTCTATCCACATGCCGGTGCCCAGCTCGAAGCCTGCGGGGATTGTTAGTTTGGGGATTATAGACATATGCCAGTGGTAGGTATCGGTCGGGTCATATCCGGGTGGGCTGGTGTGCAGGTACATGTTGTACGGCGGGTCGTTTAGCCCGTTGTAAAAACGCCGCAGCGTATTCCCGAATATGAAGGCGAGTTCTTCAATCTCATCATTAGAAATATCTTCGAATTTAGGCCTGTGACGCAATGGCACTATCCATGTTTCGAAGGGAAGCTTGGCGGCAAACGGAACAAACGCAAGGAAATTATCCGTTTTTTCTACAACCCTCTCATTGATAGCCAGCTCTTGTGAAATAATTTTGCAGTAAATACAGTGCCCGTTTTCGTTGTAATACTCGGCGGCCCCGTGCAGCTGGGCTGCGGGAAGCTCGGGAAGTACCGGAGCGACGAACAGTTGGGAATGGGAGTGCTCGAGCGATGCCCCGGCCGACTTGCCGTGGTTGATAATAATCTGGATATAGCGGGCGTAGGGTTGATTCTTATGGTAATTATATCTAAGCTTATATGCCCTTAGCACCTCGGCTACCTGGTGTGTTGGGTATGTAGCAAGGCTCAATTCATGTTGGGGGCCGTGGATGATCACCTCGTGCGCCCCGTATGCCTTTCTGCTCAAATAGAGGCCGTTTATCGTTTCGTCGTGGTTTTCTGGTGTAAAGACGGGGAATTTGTTCGGCACTACCCGGATCGTCCAGTCCGGCGAGTCGGGCGGTAGTTCACCCGGTCGAAACGCCAGGGTTTCAGGCGGGGTCATGGACTCATTGCCGTACTCGAACGGGCAGACCCGAGGTGAAGAGCCGCCGTCTCTTTTCACGAAATCATCCGGGCGTTTTGCTCGTTCTTTTGCTACAACGACCCAGCGTTTTGTCACGGGGTCCTGTCTTAACTCGGGCATTGTGTCTCCTTGGCATGGGCTCAAAAAGAGATATCAAAGAAAGCATACTATAAACTCCCCGATGAAGTTTGTTTCTCCGTCTACCAAAAATAAAAAGTTTAAAAGTCCACAACCTAAAAGGTAAGCCAAAAGTTTCAAAAACTCAAATTTCTTGTTTAACAACCAACAGTTAAGGGTAATACAAACGTTAATTATTAAATTACCGCTTATAAGCCATAACAAGAAGTCTTTAAATCAGTGTTTAATCAGCGAGGTTTACAGGGGGCGTATTGGGTGTTTGCCAGCGACCATAATTCGACCACAGAAGAGTTAGCAGCTTTAGAAAAAGAGTTTGGCGAAGACAGTAAGGCATGGCAAAGAATCTACGCGAACATGGTTCAAAATAGCTTTGAAGCAGGTAAGAACCTTCAAGAAGTGTTAGCCTCCGTACTTGAATCAATCATAATGCTCTCTAAGGCGAGCGCCGGCATTATGCTGCTACAAAGTGATGATGCACAAAGCCTGGTCGAGATTGCAAGCAATGGCTTCAGGTTCGATGAACCCGTAGTTTTTAAGAAAAGCGCAAATATTGGGAAAGAGCTGGAAGAATATCTTTCGGCTGACATAAAGCACGCTGATGGCAAGTTCGCTATCAGCGGTCTGGGATCGAGAGGGCCGGAGGTAGGGGTACTTGCCGTTTATTTCGCGGATCCATCTAAACAGGTACCGGAGGCACAGAAGCTGCTCGAGCTTTTAAAGGTTCACATCGCAGATGGTATAAATCGGACACGGGCGTTTGATACCGCAAAGCACCGCGACGTTCTCTTTAAAGCAAGCCTGATGCAGCTGGGTAAGGCTATGGGTACCACGCTGGATATTAAGAAGCTCACACGCCAGATTACCCACGTTGCGATGACGATTGTAGAAGCCGATCTTTGCGATATTCTTCTTCTTAAGGAAGGCTCGCTCGAATTTCAGGTTGCTTCCGGGTTTAACAAGATACTTAAGGGGTTTGGAAACGTACCGCTTAAAAAAGATCCCGCTGCGGGAATTGTCGAGCGCGGCAGGCCGATGGTTATAAAAAATATAAGGTCGAAGAGCAGGTTTCATGAGCGTCCCTGGCTTAACCGCGAGCAGTTCAAAGCATACATCGGGGTGCCGATTAAGCAGGATGATAAGGTAATCGGTGTCTTAGAGGCTTTTAGCAGGAGCACTTCAGAGTTCGACAACAGCGATCTTAAAATATTGCAATCGCTTGCCGGGCCGGTAGCGGCTGCATTGCGCAATATTAAATTCTTTGTGGAGACAAAGAAAAAAGCTGAAGAACTGAGAATACTGCACACGCATACCTCGAGAATTGTTGCCGTTACCGATATCGATAAGATGATGAAAGAGATCGTAGACGCCGCAAGGTCGGCGGTGGGTTGTTTGATGTCCGCGGCGGCGCTTTATAACCCGGAAACCGGGTGCTTTGAGCAGCGAACATCCAACATCGACCCCATCCTTGGTGAACCGGTATTGACCAGGACGAATGAAGAACGCGTCTCATACAACGAAGTGGCTTACGCCGAGATACTTCGCACCGGGAAACCTTTGCGCCTGGACGATATAAAGCTGCACAAGGAAAGCGGAATAGAGAGAACCGAGGACCTGCCGCTAAGAGGTTTTCTGGGGGTTCCGCTTATCGATCAAAATAAGAACCCGTGCGGTCTGGTTATGGTGAGTTTTAAAAAAGACGGAGGAGTATTTACCGAGACGGACGAGGAAGTTCTCTCGACGCTCGCAAACCAAGCATCGATCGCTATCCAGAACGCACGCCTCTACAGCCAGCTTGAATACACGGCGAGAGGTTTACGAAACCTCTTTACCGTAAGCCAGAAGATCAGCTCATCCCATGATTGCAACAAGATCCAGAGGTTGGTTATCAAGGCGGTCTCGGGTTTCTTTGGCGTAAAGTCGGCGTGTATAGCGCTTTATGATGATGACATCGGTGAGCTAAGGATCTCAAAGTGCTTGATTAATGGTGTCGAGCGGTTCCATCATGAAGTTCTTGTCATTGATGAGGGAAAGAAGCAAAGCCTGGTTGAGGATAAAAAACCGGTGCTTATTGCATCATGTGAGCTGCTTAAGGGGCTGAATTTGGGCAAAGAACTACTGATTGAGGATTTCAAGTCGTTTTTAGCGGTACCGCTGGTTGTTAAAAACAAGGTAATAGGTATTCTCGGCCTCTCCACTAATTGGATGGGGGATGAGGCCCAGTTTGTCGATGAGCTTGAGCTGCTACAGATCTTTGCCAGCCAGGTAGCGATCGCAATTGACAACTCGCGCTTGTATGAAGAGGCGCTCTATAAGGCCAAGAACCTATCGGCCGCGCTTGATTTTTCAAAGCTTATTGCAAGCGAAATCGACCTGAGCAAGATATTTAAACGAATCGGTCAGGTTATCAAGAAAGTATTTGAGATAAAACGCGGCTGTATTTTCTTAAGCGGCAGGTCTGGTAAAAAACTTGACAACGTGTACAGATGGGGAATCGATAAGGATACCTTTAAGACCGACGAGATCTACACCGACGAGAATCACCCGGTTGCTATGGCCTACAGAAGCCGGTCGCAAATCGTCATAGATGACCTATTGAGTTATGACTACCCGAACAACAAACAGATTGACACTGATGAGGAATTTAAATCTGCGGCAATTGTCCCGCTCATAGTGAAAGGAAAGGTTCGCGGCGTTATCTCTTTGTTCTCGGTTGAGCCGAACTTCTTCACAAAAGAGCGCCTGTCGATAATCAGCATTTTTACTAACCAATTTGCGGTTGCCATCAGGAATAACCAGCTTTACTCGAGGGTAGTCGAGGAAGAAATCGCCCGGCATGAAGCCGAACTCTCCGTCGAGCTTCTCGAAGAGAAGGCGAAGAGTTCAATCGTTATCGAGCGGACGGGCGAAGGCATTTTCATGGTCGATCCCGAGTTACGGATCGAGCTATTTAACCCGGCACTTGAGACGATGACCGGACGTAAAGCGGATAAGGTAATCGGAAAGAAATGCAATGAGGTATTTAAAGACATATTTGTTGACGGCAACGTTTGCAGCAAGTGCCCGATGCATGATCGTAGCAGGACGCGGTCTGAGAGAATAAAAGCAAATATTCGCCGTAATAAAACCGGTGAGATGCGTTTTGTTGAGGTAAATCATTCGATGATAGATTACGGTGATAAAAAAGGAATTGTCGGCACAGTCAGGGATATAACCAAAGATCACGAACTTGAGATTTATTACCACGACTTAAGAATTGCAACCGAGGTCCAGAAAAACATCCTGCCCCATAGCAAGCCTGCGACAGCTGGTCTGGATATCGGCTTCATGTGCCAACCGGCAAAACAAATCGGTGGCGATTACTTCGATTTCATTCCGCTCGATAATGACAAAATCGGTATAGCGATCGGCGATGTGGCCGGTAAAAGCTTGTCTGCGGCGCTTCTTGTTTCGATGCACAAGTATATTCTGCGCGCGGCGGTTGCCAACACCGATTCGGTTATATCACCGCTCAGGGCGCTCAACCAGATTATATGGGAGGATACATCGCCGGAGGTTTTCGTGACGACGATTTACGGCGTCTATAACTACACCACCTCGACCTTTATATATGCGAATGCGGGGCACTTGCCACCGCTGTTCTGCTCGGGAGGGCAGGCAAAGTACCTGTGGTCGCCACAAACGCCACTTGGGATTCAGCAAAGCTTGTCTATCGAGCAACAGCAGGTGCGGTTGGATAAAGGCGATATGCTCGTTCTGCTCAGCGATGGCGTGACCGATATACGAAACAACAAGGGAGACTGCTTTGGGCTTGAGCGACTGCGTAGGTTCGTTAAGAGAAACGCCGATCTTAGCGCTCAGGAACTCGCAGATCGCATCTATAAGCACACGGTTCGCTTCTCGGCCGGCGAGCTTGATGATGATTTTACGATTGTGGTGCTTAAATGTACCAAAAATGGTGAGAAAACGGACGTTAAAGAAATGGTTGTTATCAACAAACCGATTGCGGTCAACGACGTAAGAAGATTTGTTGCCGAGGAGCTTAAAGCTACTGGATTCGATAAGCCTGGTTCGTCGGATGTGCTCGTTGCGGTGTGCGAAGCGGTCACCAATTCCGTCCTGCACGGGCAATCACCGGATGGTGAAGACAACAATATCCGGGTGGGATGTTTCATCGAGGACTCCTTCTTTAAGGTAGCAATTTCAGACAGCGGTATCGGCTACAATCCCAACCTGTCCGCATGGCGGCCGCCCGATCTGGTACGAGATAGGGGCCGCGGCATATATCTCATGCAGCGGCTTATGGACGACGTTAAATTTGTAGCCAGGGACCGCGGCGTTACCATCATCCTTTCCAGAAAACTACCGGACTCTTGTGATGAAAATCGCTGGATGTAGCAAGAACCCCTTTTATAACCCGCCGATTTTGGGTATATAGTGCTAAGTCGGATACCTAGCCAGCTGTGCTTCTAAACCAGGGGCGTGAACCAATTGAAAATTAACCTTAGTTCGATCGAAGAATTTATGGACGATGGGTATATTCATGCGAAAATTACCGAACACGAGTCGGGAGGAAACGGTTTGGGATGTTCCTCTTCTGATTACACGGTTTTACTGCCGTTGATAGGAGGAAAAACAAGCATAGAGGCCGTAGAGTTCGCCTCGACAATTCTTACTGGAAAAAAAGCGAGGCTTGTAGTCCTCGGGATAGTGGAGGTTGCGGGAGAAGCGTCTTTAAGCACGGGGGCTTTGCCTGCGCGGGATTACCGCCGGCTGCTCGAAGCGAATGATATGCAAGATATTATGCATGATATAGTTGATGGTGGGCAAAGGATCGAACTAAGTAACCTCGTTAAGGTTTCTCGGAACATATGGCAGACGATCAAAGACACCCTTGAGGGCGATAACTACAATCTTATGATTGTACCGTGGTCGCATGAGAACCATACGAATCCCCATTACGACATCCTCCTTAACGAGCTTATTACCGAATCGCCCGTTGATGTGATCATCGTCAAGCCGGGGATTGCTCACCATTACAAGAGGGTTCTCGTGTGTCTGCAAGGTGGGCCGGATACAGATTTGGTTATGGAAACAGCGCTGTCGGTAGCGGGCAACCGTGGCGCAGAGCTTACAATTGTCCATATGCGCAAGCGGAGTAACTACGGTGAAGAAATGGATCTGGCTTCATCAATAGATGTAAACGCCGGCGACCACGATCTCATAGTAGCGGCCGCTCCCGCTACAGGGTCGAACGGATATAGCGCCGATCGGGTTGTCGCATCAATTTTAGAGAATACTACAGCAACCGTAATAATTACAAAAGCATCTACGGCACCAGAGAGGATATCGCCACCCCCTGAATTTCTGCCTCGTAAGAAGAATGGAGGCGGTAAAAACGGTAGCAATGGCAGCAATGGGAAGATTATGTTGCCGATCTCAGATATTGTAGATAAGTGGTTCGCCGAAAACACGTTTCACGCGGATGACTTTTCGGATATCGAAAAGTTGGTCGAAGCCAAGCGCAAGCAAGGTTTAACGATAAGTTTAGGGTTGCCCACCCTGAACGAGGAGCAGACGATCGGCATCATCATCGAAACAATAAAGACTAATTTGTGCGATCGGTATCCCCTCATCGACGAGATCGCAGTTGTTGATAGCGATTCTATAGATTCTACGGTTCAAATAGCGGGAAGCCTTGGCGTGAAAGTCTTGCAGGAAAGCGATATATTGCCCGAGTGGGGCTCGCATTTGGGAAAAGGTGGGGCGCTCTGGAAAAGCCTCTGTGCGCTTAAGGGGGACATAATAGCCTGGATAGATACCGATATAAAGAATATCCACCCCCGATTCGTCTACGGGTTGGTCGGCCCGCTCATAAAATATCCCGACATAAAATACGTAAAGGGCTTTTACAGGCGACCCGTTAAGATCGGCGATCAGCTTATCGAAACCGGCGGCGGCCGGGTAACCGAGCTGACCGCACGCCCGCTGCTTAACCTATTTTTCCCCGAGTTATCCGGTTTTGTCCAGCCGCTCTCGGGCGAGTATGCGGGCCGACGCGAAATCCTTGAGCAGATAGGTTTTCACAACGGTTACGGCGTCGAGACCGGTTTATTGCTAAATATTCTCGAACAATTCGGCCTCGACGTCATGGGTCAGGTGGACCTGGTAGAGCGTATTCATCGCAACCAATCGCTGGAGAGCCTCAGTAAAATGTCCTTTGCGATAATCCAGGTGATTATCGATAAGTTAGAGCAGCGCCATCGTGTTGAATTGCTCAACGAGATCAATAAAACAATGAAACTGATTAAACATGAACCCGACCAGTTTTACCTGGATGCGAAGTCGATCGAGGAAACCATGAAGCCCCCCATACTCACTGTGCCGGAATACCGTGAGAAATTCATCCAGCTTGAGATTGAAAATATGGACCGGGCGGTTTAATGTAGCATGTAAAGGTTTTTTGGGTAATAGTTATCATGAAATTCCGAAAGTTAAGAATATTTGGTATAATAACAACGCGTTAAGAATTAGCGCGAAACAAAAAACGGGGCGTAGCGCAGTTTGGTAGCGCACACGGCTGGGGGCCGTGTGGTCGCAGGTTCAAATCCTGTCGCCCCGACACCTACCTGGGAAAATGGCTTTGAGAAGCCATTTTTCTATTTCTGCCTATTGTTATGGGGTACGGTTATAGGCTAAGATACAGAGCTTATACCTCAATTGGGAATTGTGCGAATGTGAAGAGCGACCCCTTATATATTTTTGCGAAAATATTGCTAGCTTTATATATCAACGACCCCTTTCTTTATTAAAGACATCATTGAGAAGAAAAAAGCAACTGAAGATATTACAAAGTATTCATATTTAGTTGCTTGACTTACCGCTCGTAACACTGCAATAATCATATAAAGCAGTGATAAGCAGGAAAATTCTCGGAAGTTGTTATGACGGTCTCACAAAGTCAGAAATACTCGATTCGCCCGTTGAATCATTATTGGTCCACCAGCAGATTAAAGGTAGCTAAGCAGCCTTGTTTAACTGCATAAACTAAAGCTTGCTTATAATAGATGGCTGCTCAGCGTATGCAGTAACTTGACCATGTCAGAGAGGCAAGATTTGGCTGCGTCTCCTACGGAAAATAAACGACACCTCTCTTCCTTGCTGAGCTGCGTTCCTGACCCAAATCAGTAATAGTGGTCAGTAGAATGTTTTCCTAAGTTTTGGCAATACCAAACATACCAAGAAGGGGGGTGCTTGCTCGTATACAACGCCTATCATGATAGTTACAATAAAAGGAGGCATTATTCATGGTAAGAGGCTTTACAAAACAAAAAGCAAAGTTCAGTTTGCTAGTGGTTATTATGATTTTAATAGTCGGATCGGTTTTGCCAGCTACTGCAAACGCATCTACAGGGTATTTTTTTGACGGCGGGAAGAGAAGTGTGAGCAATAATGGGGCGTATCTTGCTTGTGAGACGCAAAATCCCGCTGTTGCTGCTAACTCCTCTGTGTCTGTGTGGCCGATGGTAACAGATGGGGTCGGCAATTATGCGCAGGTTGGCTGGCTAAAATATGCAAGTTGGGACCGTATTACTTTTACGAATATAATTATCAGCCTACAAATTTTTGGCAGCAAATATCATATCCCACGCTGGGTTCCCCGGCCATCGGAAGTACTAACGGTTTTAAAGTCGGGAATGACTCTACCTATATGTACTTCGTAATTAATAATGGTACTTATGGAACTGTACGTCTGTCATCTATTCCATTTAGTAGAAATCAGATTCAGTTCTTTGGGGAAACCCATAATACAGAGGATCAATGTCCCGGCTCTGCATCTAATAAGCTGTCAATGAGTAGCGCCATGTATAAAAATACCTCAAATACTTGGGTATCAACCACTGCCATTAATCCCTATACTTACGGCTATGGTTATCTTGACACGATGAGAAACGATATTCTTCTTTATGGTTCAAGTTCATGGAACATATGGGATGACCGCTATTAAACAGAGAGGGGTTTTGTAAATGAAGAAAGTTGTTATTTCGTTAGTCTTAGGATTGGGGCTTATGTTAGGTTTGGCTGCAGTAGTGATGGCTATCAACAGCAATTCCACGGGCCCCATCAAAGATCTAACGTCGAACCCAGGATTTGCACAGGCCGGCCTTGAAGCACAAGAGTTGCAGGATCAAACAAAGATTGACGAGGCGACCGCGATTAAGAAAGCAAAAGAGGTTGCCGGTATAGATGTTGACAGGCAAGCTGCGGAATCAGCCGAAGTCAGAACTACTGCCGCTAAAGTAAGATTTACCAATAACCAAGGTCCTCGGATACCTGGAAAGAATATAGTGTTGAGAGATTATCCATGCTGGGTTGTCACTTTTCACAACGTTACGCTGCTAAAGAACGGCCCAGGCCCAAGTACTGAACCAGGACCCCAGGAGACTCCGACTGTAATAGCTGACGAGAACGTGGTCATCGACGCAAACAGCGGCGAAGTCCTTGAAATAGTCTCTTATACTGCTAAATAGTTGCATACAAGAAGAAGATGGGTCTTCATAGGGGACTGCAAAAGCAGTCCCCCCTGACTTCCGCAATGCAGCACCCTATTTTTTGTAGATGATATCGTAAAGTGTCTGTTGATCTTCGGTCATTTTAAGAAGCGTTGTTTGTTTTCTCTGTGAATGCGGGAGAATGTATTCTGTCTCGTACATGTTTTGAGTCAGCTCAGCAGATCGTTTCGGGCTGAAGCCAACTTTATGTTTGAAAAGCAGCCGCTCTAATTCTTTGTAAATCGTATAAGCGACAAAGCAGATTGAGATGTGGGCTTCAATGCGCTGTCTTAGGTAATGCTGGATAGGACGTATCTTGAGATCGGTTTTTGATATCCTAAACGCTCTTTCTATCTGCCAGAGATGACGATAGTTTTCTACGATCTTGTTAGGCTTAAGTTTCGTGTTGGTAATATAGCCTTTTAAACCATCCCAGCATTCGTCTTCTTTTATTTTGTCCTCATCTATTTCAACGGTCATACTTCCTTTTAACGTCAAGAACTTGTTGTAGCCCCGGTTGTTGATGCTTGTCTTTGTTAATCTGCCTGACTTGACGCGCACTTTAAGTTTCTTTAAGCCCCGCTCTCTGTTGAACGCATCTTTTCTTTGGCGCTTATCAGAATAAGTGACGATAAGCCGGGTGCCGTCGGGTTTTTTAATCACTACACCCTGGCCGTCTTTTATATCTTTTGTTTGCTTAAGTATCTCATCTTTAATCTCCAACGATTCGTTTTTTATCCTAGCGCCGATGATGAACTCATAGTCTTGGGCGGAGAGGTTTTCAAGGTTCTTCTTGGAAAGCAGGGCGGCATCAGCGATTACTATTGGCTTATTTAGATCATACTTTGCTTGGACGGCTTGAAGCACAGGCAAAAGGGTGTGTCCCTCGAAGGTATTGCCTTCAAAAATGTCGTAGCCGATAGGGTAGCCGTTTTCTCCTACCAGAAGACCCAGCATAATCTGTGGGTTTTGAAACTTACCATCCTTTGAAAAGCCGATCTTTCTTAAATCATCCTCGTCCTCTGTTTCAAAGTAGAGCGTGGTCATGTCGTAAAATACTACCGAGATATGCTTTAGCTGTCCCTTGGTATACTCAAACGCTATTTGCTCTACCATTTCTTTGTGAGTGCTCGCCAGTTTATCTAAAAACCGATAGATCGAGTCTACGCTTATCTTTATCCCGCGGTAGCGATACAGATAATCAACCGTTTTAAGCTTACTCGTTGGATACACAAGCCTGGCGATTGTGATATGGCGGAATAGTTCATCGTCTACTTTATTAAAACCGGTCCGGTTAAATAGCGCTCCAAATATTAACTCAGGGCCGATGGTGCGCACCTGTAGGTTAGACATGTTCTCGACAAAACTTTTAATGCTTTGGTCTACTTCTGAAAGGGTTGAAAACAGTGGGAGCTGGCCAGCGGGATAATGGATATAATTATTTGCCTCTATTGCAAATCGCTCTATTTCTTCGGGATTGCTTGAACAGCCGATTGTTTTTATTATCCGATATCTGCCGCTGTCTTTAGAGATGATCTGCACGCTGACCGTTCCGCTTCTATTGCGGTTTTTTCGCACGAACATATCACAATAATACCTTGCAGCACCCAAATTTCAAGGTAGTATGCCATCTATGCAGCACTTATTGTTTGAAAAAAAGAGGGGTGCGGAAGTCAGGAAAAAGATGGGTCTTCACAGGGGACTGCAAAAACAGTCCCCGTATTTGTTAGCATGTGCGACAGATTCTAACCTTTGATTTACAAGAGAAATCTTGAGGTCGTTTAGCATGTAACTCCGCAAGAACAGACATATGAAATCGGCCACAGCTGTTTCACACTGGGCGCACGGCATGCTCTCGATTTCCCACATAAACTGTGCCGGCATATCATTGCAGCTCAGCGACATACTTCGAGGGTTTTACAACGGAGCAAGACTTGAACAGCAGTGCCCATCACAAACGGAACGCTAGACACACGCTAGCCACAAAAGTATCTATTCACCATTATCCAACATGGACGTCACACTGCTGTCGCTCTTTATAATAAAACCATTTTATGTTACTATATTATCGCAGCTCAGGATAGGTATTTAGCTAACCTCCTTAACACATCCGAGTTCAAATAGCGTCCTGTGAGGGCGACCAGAGAATGACCTCAAGAAAATGTCTTGGCAAAGGCATTTTCTGCTATTAGGAGTAATTACCCCCGAAAGGATCTGAACTCTCTTGTTAAATTTCCTGTTTGGCTATTGATGCAATATGCAACCACTGGGCAATTAGAAAAGAGAGAAAGATCTACATATTTGGCACGGGCACCGATTTTAAGAAATTGAAATACCCATCTCTTTGGTACGATATCGTACACGTTTGCAGGGTTTTAAGCCATTATGATTATGCAAAGAGATCGGAAGTATTGCTTCACCATCGCTTACGCTGGCAATATGGCAGATTTTTAGTAGAATAGCAGATTAATTCATAAAAGGCTTTAGCGGATATCCACTTGTACTAGAAAACCGGGAAGCCATAGGTTTCTTTATCCGCTTAATTGCGATTGAATTCAGTGCATTCTGGGAGCTAGGCTACTTTGCCACTCAACCTATCCGCGATAAAGCCGGCCATTTCTTTATCTGTCTTTGTGAAATGATCAGTTAACCAAGGGACTATTAAATCCTGAATGCTTTCGGTGAGAGAAGAAGTATCACCGGTTTCGTTAAACTGTTTTACTATCTCGGATACTCTTTTGATAAATTCATCGTGCTGTTTTTTGTGAGATTCGTAGGTTGGATAGCCCTGATCGCGCATTAATTTTTCTTCACACTGGAAGTTCTCAACAGCAAAATCCGCAAAGAAACCGGCTGCTTCTAAAACGACTTCCCTATCCCGGCTCTTTTCTGTGATACCGTATAAACCGCTTAGCATTCGGATTAGCGCCTTACGCTGGCAATCAACTCCACATACATCGGTTTTAAATTCATCATTCCATTTAACTATAGACATTTTACACCCTCCCTAGGATTGAGGTAGTGCAGCATTTGACGGAAACACCACCCGATTTTTTACTATATCGGCGACTTGGATTATTACTTGAATGGTAGCAACAAGTAGGGCGCTCATCTTTAAGTACCTCACACTGTATTCCCAGCACAATGCCCTAAATTTGGTAAAGGGATTTAAGTCGCATACAGAAAGCCGTAAACTTGACGGCCCAACCAGGATGTTATATATTCTGTAACTATAAAATCACATACTCGCCAATATCTAGGTGCCCGATTAAAGGGAGAATAGGGAAGCCGGTGAAATTCCGGCGTGGGCCCGCCGCTGTGACGGAGGACGAAACCTGTAAAATATCCACCATCCAGGAAAAATTAGCTGGATGGGAAGGTGCAGGCGCTAGGATGATCCCGAAGCCAGAAGACCTGCCTAGATATGCCGATAAATCTTTCGTCCGCCAAAGATACGGCAACTGGGGACTTATCTGGTCGATAACCTCAAGTCAAAAAGGCTTGAGGTTTTTTGTATTTTTTAGCGTTATGTTCTTCGGCGCTATGCACACGAGAGAATATGGAGGTAAATATGAGAACGCAACTTGAATTGGCAAGAGAAGGCGACATTAGCGAGGAAATGCGCGAGATATCCAGGAATGAGAATATTGAACCGGATATTATTCGCAACCGGGTGGCAAACGGCACGATTGTCATAATTGGTGGGCGGAGGCATGGTTCAATCCCAGTTGGTGTCGGAGAGGGCCTTACGAGTAAGGTAAATGCGAGTATAGGCACATCAACCGATATCAATGATATCGATTTTGAGGTTAGAAAAGCACTAGCCGCGCAGGAAAGCGGTGCAGATACCTTGATGGAGTTAAGCGTTGGCGGCGATTTGGATTTGGTCCGGCGAGAAGTTATCGCAGCGACTTCTTTACCCGTGGGCACCGTCCCCCTATATCAGGCTTTCAGCGAAGCAATCGATCGCTATGGTGACCCAAATAAGCTGACCGAGGAATTGCTATTCGAGGTTCTTGAGCGCCAGTGTACAGATGGAGTTGCATTTATGGCCGTTCACTGTGGAATCAACCTTTATGCAATTGAGCGACTTAACAAGCAGGGATATCGCTTTGGGGGACTGGTCTCAAAAGGTGGAGCATTAATGGTCGGCTGGATGCTCGCCAATGAAAAGGAAAATCCGCTCTATGAAAAGTTTGACAGGGTTGTTGAGATTCTTAGAAAATATGATACCTGCTTAAGCCTTGGAAACGGTTTACGTGCCGGGGCCATCGCCGATTCGCTTGATCGGGCGCAAATACAAGAGCTAGTTATAAACTGCGAGATTGCAGAGGCTGCACGTGGCATGGGCTGCCAAGTAATGGTAGAGGGCCCAGGGCATGTGCCGCTTGATGAGATCGAGACCAGCATAATCCTTGAGAAAAAGATGTCAGGCGGGGCTCCCTATTATATGCTCGGTCCCCTGGTTACTGATGTTGGAGCCGGCTACGATCATATTACTGCGGCAATTGGCATCGCATCATCAAGTCGTTATGGCCCTGAAGAGCTATTTCTGCTTCCAATCGGTAGTAGGGCATCGGCAAAAGCAACCTTGCGTTGAATCAAGCTAACAAAGGGGGAAAATCATGGAAAATAGTAATTTTATAAAGTTTTTGGGTACTGCGGGTGGCCGTTTTGTTGTAGCTAAGCAACTAAGATCTTCGGCGGGAACCTTTATCAGTATTAAAGGCAAAAACATAATGCTGGATCCCGGCCCCGGCACGCTTGTAAGGTGTGCTAAATCGAGGCCGCCTATAGATGTGAGTAAGATTGATGCAATTATTCTCACGCATGCACACCTAGATCACTCAAACGACATCAATGTGCTTATCGATGCAATAACGGAGGGCGGGCTAAAAAAGCGGGGAGTTTTATTCGCGCCGGGTGATTGCCTTAGTGGTGACGATGCAGTTGTGTTGAAGTATCTAAGGGATTACCTGCAAGAGATCACCATATTAAGGGCAAGTTCAGAATATCGTGTAGACGAAGAAGTAGCTTTCAAGACCTCTATTAAGCATAAGCATGGGGTTGAAACTTATGGAATTAAGTTCGATATAGACGGGTTCAAAATATCGTTCATGGTTGATACCAAATACTTCGCTGAACTTATAGACGATTACGCCGGTTCGGATATCCTTATATTAAATGTTGTTATGGATAAACGCCACCCGGAGTACGGTAACGTACTGCACCTTTATTATGACGACGCGGCTAATATCATCAAAGCAATAAGGCCGCAAAAAGCGGTGCTGACTCACTTTGGCATGACGATGCTCAAAGCAAAACCCTGGGAGCTGGTAAGGGAATTATCTGATAAATTAGGCGTCAATGTTATCGCCGCTTCCGATGGCATGAGGATAGAGCTGGTATAAGATATGTTCGTGTGCGACTAGGTTTTGAATTTGAGCGATTATTTAGCAAGGCTTGCAGCCTTGCTTGACATTTTACGCGTTGCTTATTAAGGTAGTAAGGTAGGAAAAAAAGAATAGGTATGTGCGGGAGCTACTGTTAGTAGCTGAGAGGCCGGGTAAACCCGGCGACCGTCTGAACCTGATCTGGGCAATTCCAGCGAAGGGAACGTGTTAGGTTTAAAGACCGTATCGTTTTGCTGGTACGGTTTTTTTGTTTGCCGATGTTTGCCGAGAAAGCTTCAAAACGTACCGAGGTCGATTAAAGGAGACAACAAAAGGTGGAAGGAAAAACAATTTTTGCCCCAGTAGGAGAAGCTTCTGTAACAAGGGCTATCGTCGGTGAGTTTTTGGGTGAGTTTTTAGATTATGTTGAAAGCGATGTGATTGTAGTTGGGGCTGGGCCGAGCGGGCTGATGGCGGCCATGGACATGGCCAACTCTGGCTTAAAGGTTGTCGTAATAGAAAGCAATAATTACTTAGGTGGCGGTTTTTGGGCCGGTGGGTACTTGATGAACAAGGTTACGTTCAGAGCACCGTCTGAAGAAATACTAGAAGAACTAGGCATACCGTACAAGGAAATAGAGCCCGGTCATTTTGTATCCGACTCACCGCATGCATGTTCCAGGTTAATTGCGGCCGCTTGCGATGCCGGGGCAAAAATAATAAATACAACACGCGTGGAAGACCTGGTAGTGCGCGATGATGCAGTGCGTGGCGTTGTTATGAACTGGAGTGCGGTATCGTACATGCCAAAAGCGATTGGTTGTGTAGACCCGGTTGCTATGGAATCGAGGGTTGTGATTGATGCTACCGGGCATCATTCGAGCATAGTGGGCTATTTAGAGAAGCGCGGCATTTTGACTATGCCGGGCGAGGCAAACATGTGGGTTGAGAGATCAGAAGATGGAGTAGTAGAAAAAACGGGCTTTGTCTACCCCGGTCTACTTGTAGCGGGCATGGCGGTTGCAACGGTTTACGGTTTACCTAGGATGGGCCCGACCTTTGGAGGAATGCTTCTATCGGGTCGAAAAGCTGCAAAAACAGCCATCGAGTCATTAGAGCTAATGAAATCGCCAAAGGCATAGAAATCATAAGGTTGAACATTCTTTTTTCCGCTTAATAAATCTTGTTCCCCTAGGACTTGTATGCTAATTTTATAACGGTATGAAATTAAACTTGATTCCAAAAAACGAAATCTACTTTGCGCTATTCAACAAAGCATCGGAAAATCTAGCCGAAGCCGCTACCCTCTTATGCGAAAGTTTCCGATATCCGGAAAAAGCGGCCGAATATTCCAAAGCCATAAATGATCTCGAGCATAAGGGCGATGAAATAGTTACCGAGATCAGCGGACAGCTTGAGAAAACTTTTGTCACCCCGTTTGACTCAGAAGATATTCACGAGTTAAACAGTACAATCGATTCGATTTTGGATTCGGTTGACTCGATCTCAGAGAGAATCAACCTTTATAATGTCAAAGCGATTCCTAAGGCTGCCATAGAATTGGCGCAGGAGATAACAAATTCGAGCAAACTCCTAGCCAGTCTAACCGGCTGCCTCAAAAAAATGCATTGCGACCATAAGCTGACAGTAGAAATAAAAAACAGCGAGCAGGCTGCAGATAAGATTTTTAGAAAGGCCATAGCCGCCCTTTTTGTAAACGGTGCGGATGTTCTTGAGGTCATAAAATGGAAAGACATCTACGAAGGTCTGGAGGATACCGTCGATTTTTGCCACGAGGCCGCCATAATGATCGAAGGAATCATTCTGAAACATGCCTAGCCTGCTAATTGTTGTTTTAATAATTGCCGTCGCTTTGGTATTTGATTTTATCAACGGCTTTCATGACGCGGCCAATTCAATTGCCACCGTAGTCGCCACCAGAGTACTCACCCCACGACTTGCGGTTATCTGGGCCGCGTTCTTCAATTTTGTTGCGGTCTTCGTGTTTGGTCTTCATGTCGCCACAACGGTTGGCAAAGGGATTGTAATGCCGACCGTGATCGATAACACGATTATTGCCAGTGCATTAATCGGAGCCGTGGTCTGGGGCATTATTACCTGGTGGAAGGGTATTCCTTCAAGCTCTTCCCATGCGCTTATCGGAGGGCTGATAGGGGCGGCTTTGGTCAAAGCGGGGCCGTCCGCGTTGGTGTTTTCCGGGATCAATAAGACATTGCTATTCATTGTCATATCACCGTTGATCGGCTTTATACTTGCCGTTTTATTTACAAACATACTGTTCTCCGCACTAAGAAACGTTAATACGGAAAGAGCAAATCGATTTTTTAGGAAAGCCCAGCTATTTTCAGCCGCGGCGTATAGCTTAGGACACGGCGGAAACGATGCTCAAAAGACGATCGGTATTATAAGCGCCCTTTTGTTTTCGGCCGGATACCTTAAAGGTTCGTTTTACATTCCGTTATGGGTTATCCTTATCTCTTACTCTGCCATGGCAATCGGAACTCTTTTAGGCGGTTTTAAAATCGTAAAAACGATGGGCTCAAAGCTAACCAAATTAAAACCTGCAGACGGTTTCATCGCCGAAACCGCAGGCGCCGCAACCTTGTTCTTTGCGTCATCTTTAGGTGTTCCCGTATCTACAACGCACACGATATCCGGCTCGATTGTCGGTGTCGGCTCTACCAAACGATTTAAAGCCGTAAGATGGCCCTTGGCCTCACGCATTGTTTGGGCCTGGATATTTACTATCCCCGCATCTGCTATAATCGCCGCTTTGACGGTACATGTAATCCAAGTTTTCTAAACACCACTTTTGTGTGCTTGCTCTTGAGAATGCCCGAATATACTCTACCGAGCGAAATATTGCCGACACGCGATTGTTCCTGACGACAGTCAACCGTGTATTTATAAGGCAGGTACTGGTATCATAATATAGTCCCATCAAATATGGGGTTACTTGCGCCCTTGTTCTGGTCAAAGAAAGGTGTTTTAGCTATTGACAATATACCCTACGGGGTATAAGATCGTATTAATTTTACGTTATTTCGAATTATCGATTGATGGTCTAGCCACACTAAACCTTGCAGCTTTTACAGTACATACTTTGTAGCAATAAATAATAAGTTTATAGCGAAAAGGAAGGAGCGACAGGAATGAAGTTTGCGGTACTGGTCCAGGAAGGACCTTATCACCACCAGTCGTCCGATAGCGCCTACCAGTTTGTAACGGCTGCTATGGACAAGAGGCATGAGATTATCGGCGTATTTTTCTATCACGACGGCGTAATCAACTCATCAAAACTAGCGGATATCCAGGCCGACGATCGAAACATTACGAAAAGATGGTCGGAAGTCGGCGAGAAGGGTGTAGACCTGGTTGTCTGCATCGCAGCCGCCAAGCGCAGGGGCATAAACGACGACGTACTCGCCCCGGGATTTAGGATTTCAGGTCTCGGTCAGCTAACCGAAATGGCAATTAAGTCGGATAGACTTGTCACGTTCGGAGCTTAAGGAAAGGGTGTGAACTAAGTGAGTGATGTAAGTAAGATTATGTTCGTTATGCGTAAGGCACCCTATGGAACCATCTATTCTTTTGAGGGCCTGGAAACCGTGTTGATCATGGGTGCATACGAGCAAGATGTCAGCCTTCTTTTCGTAGACGACGGCGTCTACTCGATAAAGAAAGGCACGGACACAACTCCGCTCGGTATAAAGAATTTTTCCCCGACCTTCAGGGTTCTGGAGGGCTACGATATAGAGAAGCTCTATATCGATAAGGAATCCATGGATTCCAGAGGACTAACGCTTGATGATTTTGTTGTCGAGCCGGAGGTTTTGGACAAGGAGCAAATAGCGAAGTTGATGGAAGAGCAGGACGTCCTGTTCCCGTTTTAATATCTATATTGTAAAGGAGGCACATATGCTTCATTTGGTAAATAAATCGCCATTTGCATCAACGAGCCTGGAGAGCTGCCTGAAGTTTGCAACCAAGGGCGCACCTATCCTGCTCTTTGAGGATGGAATCTACGGCGCTATGAGCGGAACGGCGCTTGAGGCCAAAATAAAAGACGTTATGAAAGACCATCCGGTCTATGCCCTGAAAGAGGACCTCATGGCGCGCGGCATCGATGTCGTAATCGATGGAGTTAAGACGATCGATTACCCGGGGTTTGTTGAGCTGGTCGAGCGGCACAAGACCTGTACATGGTCATAGCTCATACCGCCTTTTAAAATAGACTGATTTGAAATGAATCGATATGATTTATGGTCGCTCTCATGAAGCGCGTACTTCGTGGGGGCGATTGTTTTTATTTAAGAAGGGGAAGCAGGATGGTGTCTATTCTGTCGATAATCCGCTTGTAATATCCTCCAAAGCTTTTCGAGTTAGAAAAAAGCTCTTCGCGGATGCGCCGGACGCTCTTATCATCGGTCTTCAATGGGCTGATAGGCCCGTTATTCATCGCAAAGCGCTCGAGCAAAAGCAACCGCTTTGCTTTCTCAAAGAAGGGAAGGCCGAAAGTTTTTAGCTCTAACACTTCGTGCGCAAGGTGGGCATCAAAGGTGCCGGCTAATGGGATAAGCTCGGCGAGCTCTTTGAGCATCGAGTAGAGCGTACAGTACTCGATGCCACGAACACCGCGACGCCACTGGAGTATCCAGTCGTTTCGCCAGTACCACAGGAAGTTTTTCTCACCGAAGGAAATGAGGTCTGCGGCGGCGGATTCAAGCTGTTTTATGTTTCTCAAGACTCGTTCATCCGCTCTGTGGTCGGGTAACCCTGCGAGCAATGCACTATGAGCCCCAGATGGCCGGGTGGGCCTGACGACCACGTTTTTACCGGCCAGGTGTTCGCATATATTCAGCAATACTTTTTGGCCCGGATAATCGCCCAGGGTTTCAAAATGCAGGTAGGAGAGAAAAACCGTGCCGTTGCCGTACTTAGCTTCAATCACCGCAGGCTCAAATTTAATTCTGCTCGGGTTTAGGTTAGTAGCATAACTTCGCTCCCACATATCCCAATCCATGTCCGGCGTCACCATTAAATCGGCGACGTATGAGCCGTCCTCGGGTTCGCCGTAGGAGGCAAGGATTGAGACCTCCGAAGGTTTGAGGATTGAAAACTGGCCGGGCCACCATGCGTGAAATGCCGTGTTATCCGAGATATGGTTCCATATCGGGTGATCGGGTTGTTCCTGGTGCAGCCGTATCTTACCGCTGAAACTTGGTACCCGCTCGCTGGTCGGTTTTCGCGTCACCGGTACAAGCGAGATACCGTCTTTATGTTTAAGAGCAAGCCCCGCGCCCCCGCAAAAGCCAAGATAACTTCCACCATTTTCAACGAAACTGCGAATATTCTGTGCGCCGGTTTCGCCCAGCGCCTTAATTTTATTGCTTGCCCAGCCGCCGGGAACGAAAATAATATCATAGGCATCCAGAGCCCCCGCTCGTATATCCGCGGATGTTACGATACCGAAGTTGATTGAAAGCCGTGTAAATGTTTTATAAGCGATAATTCCCCAGAGAAACGACTCGTCCCAGAAAAGCGCGATTTTACCTGTGGCTGGATGGCCCTTGTTATTCAAAATATATCTCCTAAAATAGGTAAAGGCGGCCAAAGCCTGATGCTTTATGGCCACCTTTACCCTTATAACGACCAGTTTTGCCCTGTCCAATCTTGTTAATCCAACTGAATCAAGGGTTAAGGGTTATTCTTTGTCGACGTACTTGCCGCACCACGACATCGCCGAGTCGCCCAGGTTTCTGCCGGGGAGTAGGGCGGTCCAGTACACGTAGCTAAACGCCTTCTTGCCATACCAGTTCATCCTGGTATCTTTTAGCAGCGACATGGGGCCCCACGCATACGGGAACTTACCATGCTGCGGCTCGACTTTGTAGCTAAAGTCTATCAGAACGGAGCTTCCAGCTTCCGTAGCGATAAATCAGGTTGCATGGCCGTCAAACATAGGCATTGCAACACCGCCGCAGATCTCGCTCAGGATGTTGTAGAGAACGACCTCGGATTCATAGTGGACAACTGAGCCCGCCTTGGAGGTAGGAACGTTGGCCGCATCGCCAAGGACGTACACGCGGTCATGCTTCGTGGCTTTTAGCGTGTTGTGATCCGTCGGGACATAGCCCATACCGTCGTCTATGCCGGAATCGCTGATAGCTTTATCGCCTATAGTCGTTGGTATTACAACCAGCAGGTCGTAGTTAATCCTATCGTTGCCCTGCATATTCTCGATCCACTTTTCCTTAGCATTGACGGTGCCGAGGCCCCAGTTGACGACAGTGTTAATGTTTTTCTGCTCCACTATTTTTGAAAGGACCGCGGTAGCTTTTGGTTTGGTGAAAACGCCTGCCCCGGGGGTAACGAACGTGATATCCACCTTGTTGCGGATACCCCTCTTTTTAAAGTACCAGTCTGCCAGGAACGAGAACTCTAGCGGGGCGACCGGGCACTTGAAAGGGAGGGAGGAGATATCTACAACGATTCTGCCTCCCTGGAACTGCTTGAGCGCAGTGCGCAGTTGCGTTGTGCTCTCAAGGTTGTAGAAAGTAAACGCATTTTTACCCATTGCCTCCGGCAAGCCCTCGTCCTCTTCCGGGTCGGGGTTGCAACCGGTGCTTACAACCAGAAAGTCATACTGGAAGACCTTGCCCGAGGTCGTGGTGACTTTTCTGTTTTCGGTGTCGATATTCGCGATTATATCCTGTACGAAATTCACACCCGGTTTGAAATACTTGTTTCTCGGTTTAACAATTTTCTTAGGGTCATCAAGTCCGAATGGCACCAGGAGCATACTCGGCTGGTAAATATGCCGGTTGTCCCTGTCTATTACGGTGATATTCCATCGATCTTTGTCAAGCTCGTGTCTGAGCTTGTTGGCGATCATGGTACCACCGTTGCCACCTCCTAGAATAAGAATGTTTTTAGTTGCCATCTCATCTCTCCTTCTAGTTTCCTAAAATTACTAAAAAGGATTCTTAATGTGCGTAAGGCTCCTTTCGCGGTAGACCAAACCACCTCCGTTTCTATAATTTCTTAAGCCTTATGCGGGTAGAGTAGCCCGATTATAAGGCTGCAATGCTCCATCAAGATATACGACTGTCAGGACCGTATCGACATGTAGGAGACTGCTACTCTCGTCTCGGCATCGCCTCGCTTTAAGTTCTAACTAAATACGGTAGTTTACAATAGCCTCTGGCAGGCACAATGCGAATTACCGCGCGCCCGGAAGAGACAAAACCGGCAGATTTAGTTATCGTTTCATACCTTGTTCTTACAAAAACCGCAAGGTTGGATTCAGTAGTAGTCCGGCTGGACAGGCAGGGGAGCCTGAAAGGGATTAATATGCTCTTAAGGATAGCCATTTTCAGCTCACGACCTTCAAGTTCTTACGCGGTTGGCGGGCTCATTATTGTAGTTTAGATATCTATGTATAGCACAATCTAGCACTTAAAAGCCATCAAAAAGAACTATTGGAGTGAACATGATATAATGGCTTTGAAAATGCTAAACGGCAAGGTTATCCAAGTATATACCAATTGTTACAACCATGATACCAACTCCCGTATTCTTTGTCAAGAGTTAAAATTCCTGGTATACGCTGTTGTTTTCGAATTACTTTAGCTATAAGCTAAACCATCATCCTCCCGTAGGGGCGGAGCTTGTCTCCGCCCAAAACAAGGTCACCTTTTATCTAAATTATGTAGCTATAAAGCCGTCAGCATTCAGCGATCGGCTTTATAGCTGTCCCTCAGGGTAGACCCACAATACAACATTACCGTCAAAATATTATTTGTATATGCATCGCGAAAAGATAATAATAAGGGGTAGCCAATAGGGGGTAGCGTAATTTGGCTTAGACGATAGTTTTAAGGTTGAAAAGTTGCCAGGAGGTGAAAAAGGTTGTTTTTCTTGGCATATTTTGTTATTAACCATAGAAGAGGATTATCGACAAAACGACACGAGGAGGTTTAAAGCGTGGCAAGCGTAAAGTCTGATCAAGTATTGGATTGTAAGGGTGATGTTTGTCCGATGCCGATTTTGAAGACCAAAAGGGCTATGGACAGTCTCACATCGGGCCAGGTCCTGGAGATGGTTAGCACCGATCCGGGTTCGGCAAACGATTTGCTTTCCTGGTGCGAGCGTACCGGAAACGCAATCGTTGGGAAAGAAGAGAGCGGCGGCGTATTCACCTACTACGTCAAGAAGAAATAACATACATTAAACCGCTAACTAGCAGCGCATTCTGAACATAAGCAACCGAATCAGCGAAGCCATGGTGGCAAATGAGCCATCTGCTCCGAGGCAATGAGTTGTGCAGTAAGTAATCGAAGTTTTTGATTGATAGGCTCTTGACAAAGATTACAGGAATTGATATCATCCACGTAACAATTGGTACATAGCCATAGTGAAGATTTCTTTCCCGAAAGTTCTGAACGAGTTTTAGGTGAAAAGCCGCCGGAAGCCATGTTTCTATCCCGGCAACTTAATTTTGCAGTCCTCAAAGTATTAGATGCCGAAAGCACCTAAATTCAAAGTTCATACGGTAAATAGCGTTAAGGTTACAAGGCTACTGCAAGAGCTTCTATATATGCACGTAAATTTACATGTGCATAAGGTTAGATGCGCCAAATTTAATTACAGGGTCATAGTAAGGGGAAGGGGGTCTGTGTATCGGCTAAACATAATTAAAGGAGGTAATTCGAAGAAAGGATATCTAGCTAGATATCCTTGGATTACCGAGAAACATTCCCGAGAAACATTCAGTCCATCAACATTGTAGGGAGGTAAGGTATGCCCAGTTTTGTAATGAGAGAAAAATGCGACGGGTGCAAGGGTCAAGATAAGACCGCGTGCATGTACATCTGTCCCAACGACTTAATGAAGCTGGATAAGGACGGTTCAGTTACCGGTGTCCCAATGAAGGCTTACAATCAGGAGCCTGCTTATTGTTGGGAGTGCTACAGCTGTGTCAAGATCTGTCCGCAACAGGCTATAGACGTAAGGGGCTACGCAGACTTTATGCCCCTTGGCGCTGCATCAACTCCGCTAAGAGGGACATCGGACATCATGTGGACTATCAAGTTCAGAGATGGAAGAATTAAGAGGTTTAAGTATCCGATAAGGACTACAACGGAAGGTTCGATAAAGGCGCTGGAGGGATTTCCTGAGGCAAAGGTAGAAGGTTTGTCCAACCAGTTATTGCTTGGAGAGCCTGACATAATGGGAGTAAAAGAACTCCCAACAAGGAAATAAGAAAGGAGGCAGATTATGAGAGAATTTGCTACAGAAGTTGTTGAGTCTGATGTGTTGATACTTGGTGGAGGAATGGGCGGTTGCGGCGTTGCTCTGGAGGCAGCATACTGGGCGAAGGCAGCCGGTTTGAGCGTAAAGCTTGTAGACAAGGCTGCTATTGACAGGTCTGGCGCTATTGCCATGGGACTTTCCGCCATAAACACATATATGGGGCAGGATGGCAAGGTGACGCATGATCAGCATACCCCCGAGGAATTTGTAGAGTATGTAACGAATGACCAGATGGGTCTCACGAGGCAGGATCTTGTCTACGATATGGCAAGACACGTGGATTCAAGCGTCAAGCACTTTAATAAATGGGGACTGCCCATATGGAAGGACGAAGCCGGTAATTATTCAAAATCAGGTAAATGGCAGGTTATGATATCCGGCGAGAGCTATAAGGTCATAGTGGCAGAGGCGGCAAAGAATGCCCTCGGGATGGATAACATATATGAGAGGATAGTTATAACGCATCTCCTCAAAGATGAAAAGGACCCCAACAGGGTATGCGGCGCAGTTGGTTTTAGTACAAGGGAAGATAAATTCTATGTCTTTAAGGCAAAGGCAGTGTATTGTGGTATGGGTGGTGCAGTCGGTATATTCAGGCCGAGGTCACAGGGTGAGGCCCTTGGCAGGTCATGGTATCCGCCGTTTAATTCAGGAACAACCTATGCCTTAATGCTTCTTGCAGGTGCTGAACTTACACAGATGGATGTAACATTTGTCCCACCGAGGTTCAAGGATTCCTATGGTCCTGTTGGCACATTCTTCCTGCTGTTCAAGACACCGGCATTGGATGCCTATGACCAGCCATACGTTTTTTCGTATCTGTCAGAGACAGATAATTGGGCACCGTATTCGAAGGTAAAGCCCACACCAACCCCTGTTAGAAATTATGAGATGATACTTGCGACGAAGGCAGGCAAGGCGCCGTTAATGATGCACACAGAGGGGGCGGCAGAAAGAATAAAGAAGGAAACGCCGGATCCGAAAGAACAGAAAAAAGAGCTAAGAAAGTTTGAGAATGAGGCATGGGAGGACTTCCTCGACATGACCATCTCGGGTGCGACAAACTGGGCGGCACACAATGTTGATCCCCTTGAGAAACCTATGGAGATTATGACAGGAGACCCGGTATTTATAGGTTCGCATGCCTCTTCTGTTGGCGCATGGTGCTGCGGTGCAGAAGACCTTATGCCGGCAGAATACAAAGCAGACTTCCCCGGCCAATACAACCTTATGACTACTGTCATGGGTCTATTTACCGGCGCAGACGGGGTAGGGGCAAGTGCTCATAAGTTCTCAAGCGGCTCGCATGTAACGGGAAGGATCGCAGGAAAAGCAGCGGTAAAGCTCGCGTATGATAGCAAAGACTACACACCTGCGGTATCTGATGAGACAATAAATAAACTTAAAGAAACAGTACTTAGGCCGCTTGCCCTCTATGAGGAAAAAAGCACATACACGACAACGCCGGACATCAATCCTGAATATGTCTCGCCGAACATGTTTATGTTCAGGCTCCAAAAGATAATGGGCGAGAACGCAGGTGGATGGGAAACCCTTTATGGGACATCTGATAAGATGCTCGAACAGGCCTTATGGAAGTTGGGCTTGTGCGGGGAGGATACAGAAAAGATTGGTGCCGCGGATCTCCATGATCTTGAGAGGGCATGGGAGAATATCCACAGATATTGGGTTGCCGAGGCATGTGCAAGGACCAGGATGGCTAGGAAAGAATCAAGATGGCCTGGGTATTACCATAAGTATGATTATCTAAAGCTTGACGAAGGCCAGAAGCATTTTGTAAATGTGAAGTATGATGTAAGCAAGAAAGAGTGGGAAGTCATCGAAAGGCCGATGGTTCCTATTATTTAGTTTGACCCGATAGGTCGTGAGAGTCATTTATGTTGTTGGGGCGACCTTTTAGGTCGCCCCAGAATTTTATTAGATTTTCATTATATTATTAGATTATGGCAAGGCAGAGAATGATCTATGAATGAAGAATATACCGAAAAACACCAGAAACTCTCTTTAGGGGATAAATTCAAATTCTCATGCCATAAGGGGCTTACCTGCTTTAACAGCTGCTGTAGTGATATAAATATATTTCTCACACCTTATGACGTTCTGAGGATGAGAAAGGCTCTTAAGATGTCTTCTGGAGAATTCTTAAAGAGGTATACCGTTGCGCTTTTAGGAGATGAGGGGTTACCTCTGGTGGTGCTTAGGATGATGGAGGATGAAAATAAGAGCTGTCCTTTTGTCGCCCAAGACGGGTGCGGGATATATGAGGATAGGCCATGGTCATGCAGGATGTACCCTATATTCCAGGTCCCCTCGGAGGAAGAAAGGTTCTGGATAGAGGAAAGACCCTCATGCCTTGGGTTTAACGAGGAAAGACAATGGACGATAGAGGGGTGGAAGAAGGCCCAGGGAATCAATATCTTTGATAAAATGAATGAATCATATAAGGCGACCACCTTCCATGATTATTTTGAGAAGGGAAATAGGCTTGATTCAGGAAAGGCGAAGCTATTTTATATGGCATGTTATAACCTAGATGAGTTCAGGGGGTTTCTTTTTAAAACCAAGTTTTTTGATATCTATGATGTGGACAACGGGGTTATAGAAAAGATAAGAGAAGATGAAGAAGAACTTCTGAACTTCGGTTATAGATGGATAAGATTCAACCTGCTCCAGGAAGATACCTTAAAACCTAAGGACAAGGTATTGGATAAGCTCCTGCAGTCCGGGAGAGAACAATAGTATTAAAATAAAGGATTAAATCATGTTGCAGGATATGAGGCTTGTAGAACCCACTAAACACACGCTGAATTCAAAATTCAAATTCAGGTGTCATAATGATATGAGTTGTTTTACTAAATGCTGCAGTCACGCAAATATACTTCTAACGCCCTACGACATTATAAGGATGAAAAATAGGTTGGGAATTTCTTCAGGAGAGTTTCTCAAGAAATATACATATACCTATTCCGATGAAAAGTCTTCACATCCTTACGCGGTGCTTAAGATGATGGATGATAATGAAGGGAAATGTCCCTTTGTCGGATCTGAGGGCTGCGGTATTTATGAAGATAGGCCTGCTAACTGCCGATATTATCCCATCGGCCAGGGCCTCATGATAAGGGGCTCAGAGGAAGGGCCGATAAATGAGGAATTCTACTTCTTTATAAGGGATCCGAATTGTCTTGGTTATCAGGAAGACAGAGAGTGGACAATACAGACATGGAGGATTGACCAGGGAGTCGACCTCTATGATGAGATGAACAGGGAATGGAAGGAAATCCAGTTGAGAAGGAACACCCCTGGGCAACCCAAACTCGACCCGAAAAAACAAGACATGCTTTATATGGCAAGTTATGATATAGATACGTTCAGAAGATTTGCTTTTGAAAGCAAAGTTCTCGATCTCTTTGATATTAGTAAAAAAGAGATCGATAAGATAAAAACCGACGAGATAGCGCTGATGAAATTTGGATTCAGATACCTGAAATATGTCTTGATGCTTGAGGAGACATTAAAGGCAAAGGAAGAATATATAAAGGAGAGTGGTAAGTAGGGGTGTCTTGTCAGGGCCGCGCTCTATAAAATGAGGCGGGCTGATGGTACGGGGGTTAAGCATATAAATACGTTTTATGGAGGAAACCATGCCAGCGGAAAAAACTGGAACAATTTTGGTTGTAGGCGGGGGGATAAGCGGTTTAACCACTGCGGTTGAAGCTGCCGAAACCGGCTATGACGTGTATGTGGTCGAAAAAGGACCGTCAATGGGAGGTAGAGTAGCCCAGTTAAACAAATATTTCCCAAAACTCTGCCCTCCGACATGCGGGCTTGAGATTAACTATCAAAGGATTAGAAAAAACCAGAGGGTTAAATATTATACTCTAGCCGAGGTTGAAACCATTACCGGTCAGCCTGGAGATTATGATATAACCGTAAAATTGCATCCTCGTCGTGTTAATGAGAACTGCACAGCGTGCAACGCATGTGTGGACGCATGCCCGGTTGAGAGGCCAAATGACTTTAATTTTGGTATGGATACCACAAAAGCGATTTACTTACCGCACCAGATGGCTTTTCCGATGAGATACGTCATAGATGAGAAGGCCTGCAAGGGCGGCGAGTGCGCCAAATGTGTCGAGGCATGTAAATACGACGCGATAGATTTAAACATGGAGCCCGAAACGATTAGCTTCAAGGTCGGCTCTGTTGTTTTTGCAACCGGCTGGGATCCGTACGATGCATCGAAACTCGGAATTCTGGGGTACGGAAAGGCCAAGAACGTTATAACCAACATGATGATGGAGCGCTATGCGGCTCTTAACGGCCCAACGCAAGGCAAGATTGTAAAGCCCTCTGATGGGGAGGCGCCGCAAACAGTCGCGTTTGTCCAGTGCGCCGGCTCGCGAGATGAAAATCATCTGTCGTACTGCTCGTACATCTGCTGTATGGCTTCGCTCAAGCAGTCCACGTATATCAGGGAGCAGTATCCGGACGCCAAGATCACCATCTTCTACATCGATCTGCGTGCTCCGGGAAGATACGAGAAGTTCTTGAATAAAATCGAAGCCGACGAGAACGTCACATTCATTAAAGGTAAAGTAGCCAGCATCATCGAAGATCCGGAAACCGGTGGTGTAATCGTTAAGGCAGAAGACATAATGGGCGGCGGTATTGTTGAGCAGAAGTTCGATATGGCGGTGCTTGCAACAGGCATGCAGCCGACAACCGCTGAAAAGAAATTGCCCGCTGATCTTAAATACGATGAAAACGGCCTGATAATCGAAGACCCGAATAAGCCGGGAATCTACGCGACAGGTTGCGCCAAGAGACCGGTTGACGTCACAACGAGCGTGAAAGATGCTACCGGATCTGCACTAAAGGCTATTCAAACTATGGTGAGGAGGTAGCGCTGTGGAGAACAAACTTGGTGTATATATTTGCACAGGCTGTGGTATAGGGGAAGCCCTCGATATTGAGAAGCTTACTGCAATGGGGCCGCAAAATGGGGCCGCAGTTGTTAAGACGCATGAGTTCTTGTGCGGCGAGAAAGGCTCGCAGATCATACAAGAAGACATCAAAGACGAGGGCATTAACACCATAGTCATCGCCGGTTGCTCACCGCGCGTGAACTTTGACGTGTTTGATTATCCTGGTTCACTCGTTGAGAGGATCAACCTGCGAGAGCATGTCATATGGTCCCATACCCCAAACGATGAGGATACACAGATGCTCGCCGAGGATTATATGAGAATGGGCATCTCTAAGGTTAAGAAAATGGAGTTGTCCGAGCCGCATATCGAAGAAGATCTGACAAAAGCGGTTCTTGTAATCGGCGGCGGCATAACCGGCATGACGGCTGCGATAGAGTCGGCGAAGGCCGGTTACGGGGTCGTGTTGGTTGAGAAGGAAGACAAACTCGGAGGTTTCATGGGTAAGCTGCACAAGAAACTCCCGATGCAGTATCCATATGCTAAACTTGAAGACCCGGGCGTTGAGGCGATAGTCGCAAAAATCGACAACGATCCGGATATCAAGGTCTACACATCTGCCGAGGTCGGTGCAATTGCCGGCCAGCCGGGACAGTTCGATGTAACCATTAATACGAGCGGCGGTGCGGTTAACGCAAAAGTCGGCTCGGTCGTGCTTGCGACCGGCTGGAAGCCGTACGACGCGACGAAGCTCGATACCTACGGCTATGGCGAGTTTGCGAACGTTGTAACTAACGTTCAGCTCGAAGAGATGGCGAAAAACGGCAAGATCGTTCGTCCGTCAGACGGAAGGCCGGCCAAGAATGTGGCGTTTATCCAGTGCGCGGGCCAGAGAGATCCGGAGCATCTTTCATACTGCTCATCGGTCTGCTGTCTGACCTCGCTGAAGCAGGCGATGTACGTACGCCAGCAGGACAAAAACGCCAAGGCCTATATATTCTACAAAGACATGAGGACACCCGGCAGCTACGAACTCTTCTATAAAGCGGCTCAGGACGACGCGGGTATCTTCTTAACAAAAGGAAACGTAACGAGTATCACCGAAGATGGCGCGGCCAACGTGGTCGTCGAGGTAAACGATACCCTGCTTGGAGCACCGATAAAGGTAGCGGTCGACCTGCTTGTGCTGGCGACCGGCATGGTTCCGACTACTGCGGACGAGCCCATCCTTAATCTGCAATACAGACAGGGGCCGGCATTACCGGATCTCGAGCTCTACAACGGATTTGCGGATTCCAACTTTATCTGCTTCCCATACGAGACAAGAAGAACCGGCGTATACTCGGCGGGTGCGGTAAAGATGCCGCAGACCATCGCCGAGAGCATCGAGGATGCAACCGGAGCCGCTCTTAAAGCGATACAGGTCGTCGAAGCCGCTGCAAAAGGTATCGCGGTTCATCCAAGGGCCGGAGATAACACATACCCGGAGTTCTTCCTCCAAAGGTGTACGCAGTGTAAGAGGTGTACCGAGGAATGCCCGTTCGGAACGCTCGACGAAGACGAGAAGGGTACGCCACAGCCGAACCCGAACCGCTGCAGAAGATGCGGTATTTGTATGGGAGCCTGCCCGGAGAGAATTATTTCGTTTAAAAATTACAGCGTTGATATTCTCGGATCAGCCATCAAGGCCATAGATGTTCCGGATGAGGAAGAAGAAAAGCCAAGGGTAGTAGCATTTGTTTGCGAGAACGATGCGTATCCGGCGTTTGACATGGCTGGAATCAATCGACTCCAGTATAACCCGAACGTCCGCATGATTCCCGTAAGGTGCCTGGGCTCTGTTAATACGGTATGGATTGCCGATTCGCTCTCAGGCGGTATCGACGGCATCCTGCTGATAGGTTGTAAATACGGCGACGATTACCAGTGCCACTTTGCTAAAGGCAGCGAACTCGCAAACTACAGGCTGGAGAAAGTCCAGGAAACGTTAGACAGGCTTGCGCTGGAATCAGATAGAATACAATTAATGCAGCTTGCCATAAACGATTACGATAAGATACCGAGCATTATTGAAGAATTCATGGAAAGACTCGATGAGATTGGTCCCAATCCTTATAAAGGTTTCTAGGAGGGTAGTGAAATGTCAGAACAACAATTTTTGGCCGAACCCGATTTACAATTTATAAACGACATACAAAAGTCGGGGGGCGGAGACTTAAAGAAATGCTTCCAGTGTGCGACATGCTCGGTTGTTTGCAACGTGACGCCTGAAGATAGTCCTTTCCCAAGAAAAGAAATGATCTGGGCTCAGTGGGGGCAAAAAGAGAAGCTCATGAGCGATCCGGATGTATGGCTTTGCCACCAGTGTAACGACTGCACGGCAAACTGCCCGCGGGGTGCAAAACCCGGCGACGTATTCGCCGGAATAAGAAGCGCAGCCATCAAAGCGCTTGCGTTCCCAAGCTTTATGGGTACCTTGCTTAGCAGCCCGGGTTTAGCGATAATTGCTTGGGGCATACCGGTGGTTATACTGCTCGCAATGATAAGTATAATGCCAGGTTTTTATTCAGTATTACCGCACCTAAATCCGCATAGCTTCTTCGGAGAAATGTTCGAACAATTTAAAAATCCCGGCTGGGGCAATATGCCTTCCGGACCGATAAAATGGTCGAATTTCTATCCAGAGCTGGGTATTGATTTAACATTCCTAACCTTGGCAACTCTCGCGATTATATCATTGGCGGTTGGCCTTGTTAGGTTCTGGAATACCATGGAGAAGAATCATGGAGAGAAAGGGCTTATAGAAACCCCCGTTTATAATGTTATTGGGACGGTTCCGACAATTTTATCGCATGACAGGTTTATGGAGTGCGATACGAGTAGGAACAGGTATTATGGTCACCTAGGCGTCTTCTACGGTTTTGTTGGCGCTTTTGTGACTACCGGGCTTGTTATGCTCAGTCTCTGGGTTGCAGGAATACCGACACCCTATACTTTGTCAGAACATGGGGTGCTAACTGTTATCGTGAAGGTTATCGGTAATATAAGCGCGGCCGCTATTATTATAGGTGGTATCGTTCTCTGGGCTCAGCGGGCGTCCTTTAAGAAGGGTTCATCCAGCTACTTTGACTGGACGCTAATCGTGCTGGTAACAGGACTTGGCGTAACCGGACTTGCCGCCGAGTTAGTCAGAGTCGAAGATCTAAGGTCGATTGCATATCCGACATATTTCATTCACCTTGTATTTGTTGCGTATCTGTTCCTCTACTTCCCGTTCTCAAAAATGGCTCACCTAGCCTACAGGACGGTCGGCATGGCGTTTGCTAGAACCGCACAAAGAGATATGGTAACAGAGGAAGAAATAGCGTAGGAAAACCAAAGGGCCCAGCGGCCTGAGCGAAGCTCAGCTTGGAGGATCCCGGGTCCGGAGAATTATAAGAAACTAAGAAAAGGGCGGGGGTGACTTCGCCCTTTTAATAGTACCTTCGGGCGAAGCAAACTACGGGGATTACCTAGGCAAACATACGTGGTATACCTGGTTTGAACTATTGGATAGCCGGGGTTATAATAAAGCCACAATGGGAAAAATACGGATTTTGTTAGCAGAAGACCACGTACTTGTACGTGAAAGCCTTCGCCAGTATCTGGAGAAGGATCCGAACCTTGAAGTCGTCGGTGAGGCCGGGGATGGCGAGCAGATGGTGGCGTTGGCCGATGAGCTGCGGCCGGACCTGATTATAGCAGATATTGCTATGCCAAAGCTCAACGGCATCGAGGCCATGAAGCAGATCAAAGCAATGAACCTTGCCATACCGGTTCTGATACTTACCGCTTATGACCTGGATCAATACATATTCCCGCTTCTTGAAGCGGGTGCCGCAGGATATCTGTTGAAAGACATCAGCGGTCAGGAGCTTATAAACAGCGTATACCGGGTAAACAGGGGAGATTCAGTACTGCATCCAACCATAATGCGTAAAGTAATGCAACGCTTCAGGAATAAGGGGGACGGGCAGGAATCCCCATCCCTTGAGTTACTGACAGATAGAGAGGTCGAAGTATTGACGTTGGCTGCCAGGGGTAAAAGCAATAAGGAGATCGCCGAGGAACTTAGCGTAAGCGTACGCACGGTTGAGGCCCACCTGGGTCATATATTCAATAAGTTGGATGTAGGCTCACGAACTGAGGCGGTAATCCTTGCTCTTAGGAAAGGCTGGGTCGGCCTGGAATAGTCCGGTAGCGATTAATGAAAAATAAGCCGGTTTTGGATAACAATAATAAAGAAAGGGAAGCACGTCGAACTAGCCTCTTAAGCAACCCACAATTCTGGTCGATTGTGGTTATTTTTGTTTTAATCACCCTCCATTACTACGATAACCTGACAAGTTTTAGGTTATTCGCGGAGCCTGACCTGCCGTTAGGCATTACACGACACACGATCGATCGCATACTCTATCTCGTGCCAATAATTCTCAGCAGCCTCATATTCGGCCCAAAGGGCGGCAAGATAACAGTGCTTATCGCCTTCCTGGCGATGCTGCCGCGCTCGCTGTTAATATCGGTGGAACCGCTTTCCGCTCTCTGGGAAACCGTTGTGATAACACTGATAGGCAGCCTTGCGCCGGCCGGACTCGATCGTTATCGGCAACAGGAAATCCAGCTTGAAGCGACGAAAGAGAGGCTGGAGTCCACCGAGCGCGAACTCTTCTCTAAGGTACAGCTTTCGATCGAGCAGCAAAGACAGCTCTCGGTTATTAACACGTTTTCGAGGATGCTCAGCCAGTCATTGGAATTCGAGCAGGTTATGAGCACGACTGTTGATATGGTCATGGGCGTAATGCAGGTCGAGGTCGTTATTATATTTTCACTTGATGACGACGGGGTTCTGAGGGTGGTCTCCTACCGTGGCATACAAGAAGAGTCCGCCGTATCTCTGGATGGCATGCGGCTCGGTGAAGGTCTTTCCGGCCGTGTTGCCGAGACAGGACAGCCGCTAATTATAGAAGATGTCTCGGCCGAGCCCAAATTATGCAACTTGCCGATTGCCGTTGAGTCGTTAAAGACAGAGCTCTGCGTGCCGCTGATGGCCCACGGCAAGATTATGGGAACGCTGTTCGTGGCATCGCGCATGGAACGCGAGTTCGCGAGCCCGGACGTAGAGCTGCTGATGGCCCTCGGTAATTTAGTCGGTGTGGCCATGCGCAACGCTTACCTCTATTGCGATCGTGAGATTGCCGCAGCTCAGCTTAAATCATCTGAGAAACGATACCGCCAGCTTTTTGAAAATGCCCACGACGCAATCTGGGTGCAGGACTTAACCGGAACGATCACCGCCGCCAACACCGCCGCGGCCGAGTTGTTTGGCTGCTCGCTGAGTGAGCTGGTGGGGGTGGATAGTCACCAGTTTTTCTTGCATAGGGACTATACGGTCTCTTCGGCTATACAAGAGGATTTGCTAAGCGGAAAAGGGGAAGTATCCCAGGAACCGTTCCGTCAAAAAATTACGAAAAAAGACGGGACGGAAGCGATTATTATGTTGACCACTAACCTGTTGTCCTCGAACAGTCATCCGGATGGGTTCCAGTTTATCGGCAGGGACATAACAAAAGAGGTGCGGATGCAAGAAAATCAGTCGTTTTACCTGCAGCAAATCACTAAGGCGCACGAGGATGAGCGCCTGCGCATCTCCCGCGACCTGCACGACTCAACAGCTCAAAACATAATCGCCATGCTTCGCCAGGTTGAGAAGTTTAGCGAGGAAAATACCCAGTTCTCAGATGACAAACTGAAATTCCTCTGGAGTTTACATGCCGAACTCAAAGAAACGCTGCAGGAGATCCGCGAACTCAGCCGCGATTTGAGACCGTCGGTGCTTGATAACCTCGGTCTGCTACCTGCGGTAGAGTGGTTGGTCGAGCAGCTTAAGAACGACCACAGTATAAAAGCAACGCTAGAGGTGACGGGCAAAGATCATCGCTTTGCCCCGGAATTGGAGATAACCCTCTTCCGCATCATCCAGGAGGCCCTACGCAATATCACCAAGCACTCTCTTGCCTCAGAAGTCAAGGTAAACATAGAGCTAAATGATGGTGAAACCATGGTAACCATCTGCGATAACGGTCAGGGCTTCAATCTGCCCGTAACAACCGGCGAACTCTCCCGCCAGGGGAAACTCGGTATCGACGGCATGCAGACCAGGGCGCGCCTGGTCGGCGGCACCTTCAGCATAGTCACAAACCCGGGTGAAGGCACTACGATTAACGTAACCATCCCCGCCTAGGAATAAAAAACATACCCCCATTTTAGTTATATGGGGGTATGTTTATCTATATGTTGGCTTGAAAGAAACCGTTTATTACTTTTCGCCTTCTGCGTATTTGTGAAGCTTGATCTCGACTTTTTCTTCAAGGCCTGCATAGTACTCTCTCAAAATCTCGAGTACTTCTGGGCGGCTGAAGTGATCCGGCACTTCGTCGCCCTTTGAAAGCATGCTGCGAAGTTTGGTACCGCTGAGGAGCAGGCGGTCTTCTTTGCCGTGCGGGCAGGTTCTCATTGAGGCCATACCGTCGCACTTGGTGCAATAGAAGGTCCAGTCGATCTTAAGCGGTTTTGTCTCGAGAGCGCCTTTTGGGATCTCGTCGAAGATGTGGTGGGCATCAAACGGGCCGTAATACTCGCCAACGCCGGCATGGTCGCGGCCTACCAGAAGGTGGCTGCAGCCGTAGTTCTGCCGGAAGGTTGCGTGCAGCAGAGCCTCGCGTGGGCCTGCATAGCGCATCTCCATTGGGTAACCGGCCTGGATAACCGTACCCGGAACGAAGTAGTGCTCGACCAGTTTATCGATGGCTTTAACCCTGACCTCTGCCGGAATATCGCCGGGTTTTAATTTTCCAACGAGCTGATGAATAAGAACGCCATCGGTAATCTCGATAGCGATTTTTGCGAGGTACTCATGCGACCTGTGCATCGGGTTTCTGAGCTGAAGTGCGGCTACTGTGCTCCAGCCTCTCTCCTCGAACGCTTTTCTGGTCTCGGCCGGGCGCATATAAACGCCTGCGAACATTTCGGGGAAGTAGCTCTCGCTGAATACTTTAACCGTACCCGCAAGGTTTACGTCGCCCTGAGCCATGACTTTCTGAACACCCGGGTGGCCTTCCATATCATCGGTTCTAAATACCTGCTTGCACTCGTGAACCTTGTCGATCTCGTACTTCTCGGTAATGGTCATGCTACCCATTAACTCGCCGGTCTCGGTATCGACGAGAGCAACTTCTTGGCCCTCTTTAAGATTAGCAGCCTGCTCTTTAGAGGTCGATAGCGTAATCGGGATCGGCCAGAAGATGCCGTTTGACATCAAGAACTCATCAACAACGCCCTTCCAATCCGCTTTGTTCATGAAACCATCGAGTGGGGTAAAGGCACCGATACCCATCATGATAAGATCGCCTGTCTCGCGCGAGCTCATCATGACCTTTTCAAGAGTCTGAGCCTTTTCGTATTCTTGCTTCAGCGCTTCACCGCTGAGCAATAGCGGCTTTAGTTCACCACCGCCGTGAGGGGAAACTAGACCTGACATAATACCTCCTTATATTTGTCGTTGGTTTTAGGATTGACCCAATAGCAGCTTATTTAAGAGTGACTACCGTGAACTCACCGGCCGTTTTTGATTGTTGGTAGCATAAAATACAGCCACTCTCGTCATGCTGCCAAAATCAATGGCCTGAAATTTGTAAATGGTTGTCTAAAACCTAAGATTTTGCTATTATGCTGGGTCCCTTGTTGGAACAGTTACGCTTTTCAGCGTTTGTAACAATTGTTCCAATCAGCGTACCACTGCCAAAAGTATTTGTCAAGTAAGTAGCGAGTAAAGTTACTGTCAACGTTTAGTAGGCGCATCTCGTTGCTTCTTTATGCGAGCGCTCCTAGTCCAGCAATATCACGCAAAACTCCTACCCATGGACGACTAGAGTAAGGCCCAATAATTGCAGGCAGGTGA
>Ga0210030_1000286_pt1 | contig 39057 bp, 47 predicted proteins | sample CryGeymeta201523_FD_183986 | JGI IMG/M metagenome (GOLD analysis project Ga0210030, IMG submission 183986) | Groundwater microbial communities from Crystal Geyser aquifers in Utah, USA - Crystal Geyser metaG 2015-23 (SPAdes) (version 2) | ecosystem: Environmental > Aquatic > Deep subsurface >...
GGCTTGCTGGGCATCCTTTTGCCCAAAGTAGGCCTTGTGCGGCTGGACGGCGTTGAACAGCTTGGCGACGACGGTGGTCACGCCGCGGAAGTGACCGGGGCGCATCGCGCCCTCGAGGCCCTTGGTCAGTCCGTCCACTGTGACCCAGGTCTGGAATCCGGACGGATACATGACCTCCAGCGTGGGCGTCCAGACTAAATCCACGCCGACCGATTCGAGCAGGCGCAGGTCGCGCGCCAGGTCACGCGGATATTTCGACAGGTCCTCGCCCGGCCCAAACTGGGTCGGGTTGACGAAGATGCTGGCCACCACGCTGGCGCACTCTTCTTTGGCGCGGCGGGCGAGGGAGAGGTGTCCTGCGTGCAGGTAACCCATGGTCGGCACGAAGCCGACCGGTTCAGGCAACATCGCGCGGGCGGTGTTCAACTCGGGGAGAGTGGTGACAGTATTCATAATATGCTCGCAAATTCATCTCGAAAAGCACTTGACTTTTTTGAATTTCTTGCTACACTATTATCAACGTTTCCATTTTAGTTAGATCGAAGGAGGAATAAGATGCCAGCTCTCAATCGTGTTCAATTGATCGGCTACCTGGGTAAAGACCCCGAGGCCCGCTTTACGCCGACAGGCAAGCAGGTGGCGAATTTCCGCATGGCGATCACCAATCGCTGGAAGAGCGGGGAGGAGACCAAGGAATACACCGAGTGGGTCAATATCGAAGCGTGGGGACGGCTGGGCGAGATCTGCCAGCAGTACCTGCACAAGGGCAGCCTGGCGTACATCGAAGGCCGCCTGAAGACCGATCGTGTTGAAGACAAGGGTGAGACGAAATACTACACCAAAGTCGTCGCACTTGGTCTGCAAATGCTCGACCGGAAGCCGACCGAGGAGCCGGTGGCGGCGGTGGAGGAAGCACCCGCCGAGTACGAGGCGTAGGTGATACGTAAAACGTGAAACAGCCTGCCCTGAGCTTGCCGAAGGGTAAAACGTAATTCGCGCTGTGAGATATTACGTTTTACGAATTACGTTTCACGCCGCGCCTCTCCCCAGACTTTACGGAAAGTTTCTCCAACTCATCTACCAACGCAGCAATCACGTCGAACCCGCCCTGCCAGAAGGCAGCCGAGCGGATATCTATGCCCGCGTCACCTAAAATCTTGGCCGGGGCCTCCGAGCCGCCGGCCGAGAGGATCTTCAAGTAGCGAGGTTTGAAGGCTTCGCCCTCGGCTTTGAATTGCTGATAGAGGGACAGCACCAGCAACTGCCCAAAGGTGTAGGCATACACGTAGAAGGGCGTGTGATAGATGTGGGGGATGGAGACCCACTCCCACTTGAACTCGTCGCTCAGTTCGACCGCCTCGCCGAACTGCTCTTTCAGGTTTTCCACGTAGGCCGCCGATAACTCGTCCACCGAGGCATTCTTCTGCACCATTTCGTGCGCTTGGCGCTCAAAGAGGGCGAAATAGGTCTGGCGCATGATGGTGGCATACGCATCATCCACCTGGCGGAAGAGCAGGTCGCGGCGCACGGATTCGTCCGTCTCTTCGGAGAGCAGCCGATCCACGAGCATCATTTCGCCGAAGGTGGAGGCCGTCTCGGCCAGCGGCAGGGACGAGTGGTAGGTGAAAACGGCGTGGTGCGCGGCCAGCATGGCGTGGATGGCGTGACCGAGCTCGTGCGCCAGCGTGGCCACATCGTCGGGGCGACCCTGGTAGTTGACGTGCACCCAGGGCGGCAGGTCCGGGACGGCGCTCCAGCAGAACGCGCCGCTCTGTTTGCCCTTGCGCACCTCGCTATCCAGGTGATTTTCGGCGAAGATGCGGCGCGCATGTTCCGCCACCTGTGAGTCGAATCGGCCGAATGAATCCAGCACCATCTCGGCGGCAGTGTTGAAATCGTACCTTTTGTCGGATTTGACCACTGGCGCGTAAATGTCGTAGCGGCGCAGGCGTTTCATGCCGATGTGCCGCGCTTTCAACTGGAAGTAACGCTGGAAAAGGGGAGCGTTGCGGCGGCAGACCTCCAGCAGGGTATCCACCGCCTCATCCGGGATGTCGTTGAAGAGGTTGCGGGCGGCGATGGGATTGGTGAAGTGACGCATGGTCAGGTTCTCGTTGCGCCAGTCACGCACCACGGTCTGGTACATCTGGCCGAGGATGACGCCATCGTTCCCGTAGACGCGGTACAGCTCCTGGTAGGCGCGCGCCCGCAGATCTGCATCGGCGTTACGGACATAAACCATGAGTTCGCCACGCGTCAGTTCCTTGGTCTTGCCATCCACTTTTAACTTGAAGGCGTAGCGATTGGTGACCGAGTCGTACAGCGTGTGCAGCGCGCTGACGCCGGTCACGTTCTTGAGATTGATGATCTTTTCTTCCGGCTCGCTCAAGGTATGCGGTTTGAAGAGGCGCATTTCCTCGAGGTAGTAGCGGTAATCCCCAGAGGCGGCCATCAGGCGTGCTGCGTTGGCCTCGTCCAAATCTTTCCACCACAAGCTGAAGAACAGGGTGCGGTTTTCCATCTCGGCCATGAACTGCTGCACGCGCCCCAGCAGGGTCTGGGCGGTCTGGTCTTGCGTGTTGGCCGCGAACGACAGCCCGGCGCAGACGTAGATGCGGTGCGCCAGGCGGGTGGATTCCTCTGTGTCTTTCAGGATTTCGACGAAACTCCCGGCCGGGATATCCGGCTCGAGCTGCGGACGGATCTTCTCGAAATCAGCAACCTGCGCTTCTAGGGCTTTGAAAGCCGCCTCTAGTTCCGGACTATCCAAAGAGGGAAACAGGTCTTTCAAGCTCCAGGCGGATTGGGTGAATGGCATTGCAGGCTCCTTTTTCTCGAGGTGAATGTTTTGTCAATTCGGCGCGAACGTGGCCGCGCTTCTCCTCCACGCTGCGGGCGCGGACGGTCTCACCTGGCAGCGCAAAGGGGACGAAGGCGGCGCGGCCATCCGCAAGGCGCCCGAGCGCATCGCCGCCATAAGCCAGTTTTTCAAGCCGAAGGTCGAAGGCCGAAGATTGCATGATGCGATCAGCGTTGAAGGATTTTCCCCACCGCCTCAATGATCTGCTCGACTTGCTGAAGTTGCAAAACACCCAAACGCCGAACCAATCGTTGCTCTGAGACCGAGCGAATTTGCAGAGCGTCAGCGGCGGAAGGTTTTGTCAGGCCATTCTCAGGATCAGGGTCAATGCGCACAAGCCAGCGTGCAATTTCATACCGTTCTTTCCAATCGGTAAACGGAACGATGACTTTGATGGGTAAAGCCCCAACGGCGTCACTACTCACAATGACCGCCGGCCGCGTTTTTTGGATTTCTGATCCAATCGTCGGATCGAGCTTGACCAGCCAGACTTCACCCCGGTGCATTCTTGTCTCCCTCGAACAGGAAATCATCGCCATCCAAGGCGGTGAAAGCAGTCAATTCGGGGTTGGTTTTGTACTCGGCCTGCAACTCTCGGGCAGCGTGCTGCATTTGCCTGCGCTCACGGTAGAGCAGTTCACGCGCCAACATCTCGCGTACCAGGTCGGAAAGACTGCGGCTTTCCTGATGGGCAATTTGCGAAAGCAAGTTAAGTTGATTTTTTTCTAACATGATTTGCGCCCGGCATAGTTCCATGACTGCACCTCCGTATTGTGTAATCGAATTACACCATTATTATACTCGTTCGCTGGCGTATGTCAAGAACACAGAGCAGCGGCATCATCGAGAATACATTACCCAGAGTCCGTTCAACACCTCCTCCAGCCTTTCCGCCAATAACTCCGGCTTTCCCGTGGTCACGTCGTCTTCGTTCTCGAAAACGGCGTATGGCACGTGTTCAGCGCGGACTGTGACAAACCCAGCCTCGCCCTGCGCCATGCTCCCCCAATCGTCGTCTTGATAGAGCCGTTCCATCTTCTCGTCGGATAGGCCGTGCTCCAGGATGCTGTCTGGGCGTTGCGGGTTGAAACGGCGGCGGTTCTTACGCAGCGACTCGACGAAAGACACGTTTACGTAAACGATGGCAGCCTTCTGCAGGAGATCGTCTGCCAGGTGAGGAAACGCCTCGCCGTAACCTCCATGCTCACTGCCGCGCGAAAACTCGACCAGCGCCGTCGTGTGATCGTGGTAGGCCGGGTCATCGCGCTGGCGTTTTTGATAATCCAGGCTGAGGCGTTCGATCAGCAGATGCCAGTAAGCGGGATGCTTGAAGTAACCGCCCTCGTCGGTGTATAGACGGGGTTGTCCCAACTGCTGATTCAGGATGCGGTCTTCCTCGAACCAAATCCACAGCATGGGAAAGTCGTCCAGGATGTCCAATTCGGCGATGTGAAAGCGGCTGCGGCGGATATCCGGCGCAGTATGCTTCAGGAAATCGAGGATCTCGCTTTTCCCTGAGGCGGGGCGGCCGATCAGGATGAGAACATCGAAAGTGTCATGGACCATGCTATGTGTGGCAATGTGACAGTCACTTCGAAAGTGACTGTCACATTGCACCCCTTTTCAACATGAGTTTCGATTCTATTTCTATTTCAGGAAGATTGCGAGAATCTGGTTCTGGAAGAGGGCCAGGATGATCATGACCATAAGGAACGAACCTGCCAGGATGCCGATGCGCTTCAAGTCGCGCTTGATGACGCTGTAATCCGGGTTGAATTCAGACCTGCCGGACGAAGAAACGGAGGCGGATGCAGATACAGTGCGGCTGGCTCGACGTTTGCTTTTCTTGCTCATAGATTCTCCTAAGGGTTTTGAAGTTTTGCAGAGACAACGATACGCTTGTTGTCAATCAGATAAGGATAACAGGAAATCAACGTGACGGTCGGGTCGCCGGTCGCGGCCATGACCTCGACCTGGGTCGGCTCAACGATCTGGCTGCCGGTCACGATATAGATATACTGGTGCTGGGCGGTGTACAGGATGACCTGGTCGCCGGGCTGGAGGTTGATGAGATCGCGGAAGATCTCGCCGAAAACGTCATCGTGGCCGGATAGCACCACCTTCCCGGCCTGGCCGGGGTTGGCCGAGCCGATGTGCTGGCCGACGCCCTTCTTCAACTGGTCCCAGCCGTCGCCTTGAACGACGGGCGCATCCACGCCAATGGCCGGGATCTGGAGGCGGATCGCCTGCTCCGGGCCGGGCGTCGGGATGGGCAGGTTAGCCAGCGACTGCACCAGCGGGCGCAGGTGTTCGGGGATCTCGGCCTCGTTGGGCTGCGCGCCGCCCGGCGAGGTGGGCGGTGTGTGGCCGGAGGGCAGGACGACCGCCGTGATGAGCGGCGTGGGCGAGAGCGTCGGCTGTTGCAGCGCGGCAGCCACCTCTTGATTTAGCGTGCGCAGCAATCCCATCCCATTGAACAGAATGCCGGCCAGTCCCACCACGGCCAGAATCTCCACAACCAGCAGGATACGATCCATCCAGCGGCGGCGCGGCGAGCGAACCGGTTCGGGGGCCGGACCTCCATCCAGCGTCTCGTCCCCGCCGTTCGGGGACTTGAGGGCTGGCTCGGTGCGCCACTCCTCCAGGGCGGCCGGCGGCAGATCCGGCGCCAGCATCACCGCCCGGCCGGTGCGGCGGAAACGTTCCAGTCTCTGCTGGCGGGCAACGCGACGTTTATCCAGCAGCAGGCGGCGTAGTTCCTGTTCCGAAAGCTCTTCAGGCGACTTGGGCATAGCAGCAGGGGGATTATACCTCGACTGAGGGGCCGTTCGCGCTGGCGAGCGGGGCGGTGATGAAGTTGTTTTAGGAATCAGGATATTCGGACCAACCGAGTCACAACCAGAAGTGCGGGAATGATAGCGCAGTCGGCTACCCTAAAGTGTTACCAGCCGCCTGTTCTCAACCGGTTCCTTAATTCATCTTGTAAGGACGATAACATTTCTTTGAAGGATTCCATGTGCGCAGAATTTCCCGTTGCTTGTTCCTCTAGACGTCCCAGCAAATAGACTATCCATGATTGCCACGTACGCGGGTTGCTATACATTTGCGATATTTCCTGCGCGGTTTTATCAAGAACATCACGGAGTTCGTCTTCATTACTTTTACTCATTTGTTATTCTCCTGAGTTTGTTCAGTAACTTGGAAACTTTTATTTCTATTAGTTCTCCAGTCGGTATCCATTATTGGTCAACAAGGTAAACAGCCCAAACAACGAAATGGTTCAACTGCTTTAGCATATTCACATTGTAGCACTGTTACCGTTTTCAAGTAAAGAAAGGTTTACGCTCCGATTATTTGTGCGAAAACTCTTCAGGCGACTTGGGCATAGCAGCAGGGGGGATTATACCTCGACTAAGGCAGGGATTCTTGGCGGCGTTAACTAACCCTTGACTGAACATTTTCCCCCATGATAAACTTGCCCATCTTCAAAGAAAGGAGGCGCACTTCATGGTAAAAAGCTCGTTTTCAAGTCTTCGCACCGATGCCGCCAGCGGTATCTTTGTGCATGCGCGGAGTGCGCCTGTTCACCGGTAAGTTCCACATCTAGCTCGTTGCGGCCACGGTGCGCTCCCTCCCGTGGCTGTTTTGTTTTTCGAGGCGGCCATGGGCGAATCCTGTGGCCGCTTTGGTTTTCATTAAAAAAACTGGAGAATGACATGACTACACAATCGAAGCAAGAAAACATCATTTTGGCCGAGGCCCCGGCCATCCCCGGCCTGAACTTTCACGGCTTCCGCGGCGAGGTGGACTTCCCACTCATGCTGGCCGTGATACATGGCAGCAAGGACGAAGACGGCATCCAGCGCTCCGAAACGCCTGAGGAAGTCAAGAACAATTACCAGCACCTGGTCAATTGCGATCCCCACCGGGATATGCTCTTCGCCGAGGTGAATGGACAGGTGATCGCCTACAACCGCGTCTTCTGGGAACAACTGGAAGATAAAACCCGCCTTTACAATCTCTTTGGCTTTTCGCTGCCCCAATGGCGGCGGAAAGGGATTGGCACGGCCATGTTGCGCCACGCCGAGCGCCGCCTGCGCGAGATCGCGGCCGGCCACCCACAGGATGGGGAACGTTTCTTCCAGTCCTTTGGGGCGGATACCGAGAAGGGCGCGCTGGCTTTATTGGAGTGCCAGGGTTACAAGCCGATCCGCTATGAGCTTGACATGCGGCGCGACCTGACTGAGCCTTTCCCGGAAACGCCCATGCCCGAGGGGCTGGAAGTACGCCCGGTCGAAGAGGCGCACGTCTGGCCGATCTTTGATGCCATGAACGAAGCCTTTCGCGACCATTGGAGCTACCGCCAGCAGACGCGGGAAGAATTCGAAGGCTGGATGAACAGCCCAACCTACAATCCCAAGCTCTGGAAGGTGGCCTGGGAAGAAGTTTCGTCTGAACTTCAAAATAGGGAATTCGCCACATTGTAGAATCAGTGTACAATCACTGGAAGAATGACAAAGGAGGACGGACGATTGACAGTCATCCGTCATCCGTCATCCGTTATCCATCGCTTTTATCTTGGAAGGAGAAACCCATGAACCTGCGTTGTTCTTACTGCCAGACCATGTTCGCCTTGAGCCGCGAGACCATCCTTGCTGCTCTTGGGCAGATGGAGGTTGAGGGTTTGCATCACTATGACGCCCACTGTCCGAGGTGCCGCCGCGCCAATAGTATGTCCCGTGACCGGTTGGAGAAGGCCTATCCCGGCTGGCGCGAGGCGCTCAAAGAAATGCAAAAGCAGGCTGCGAAAGCCGAGAAGGAACAGGCCGCGGCGGTCGAAGAGAAACCAGCCGAGGTTGAGGCGAAACCCGTCGCAGTGAAAGCCAAAGCTCCAGCCAGGAGCGAGGCAGCCAAAAAGCCAGCCGCGGCTGCCAAAGCCAGTCCTGCTCCCAAGACCGAGAAACCTTCCCCAAAGGGGAAGAAACCCGCTGCTGGAACCAAGTCGAAATGACCATACGCGCCGTATATTTCGACCTGGGCGGCGTCATCGTCCGCACCGGGGACCGCGAGCCGCGTACAAAACTGGCCGAGCGTCTCGGCATGACCTATGAGGAACTGGCCAAAGCCGTCTTTGAAAACGAGAGCAGCCTGCGCGCCAGCCTCGGCGCAGTCAGCCCGCAAGAGCATTGGGCGGACGTCATCCAACGCCTGGGCCTGCCGCCCTCCGAAGCTGATAGCGTGCGGCAGGAGTTCTTTGCCGGTGACAGCCTCGACCTCGACCTGATCAACTTCCTCCGTTCCCTGCGCCCGAAGTATCGCACCGGGCTGCTCAGCAATGCCTGGTCGGACATGCGCGCTTACCTCATCGGCCAGAACATCGCTGACGTCTTCGACACCATAGTCATCTCTGCTGAAGTCGGCATCATGAAACCCGATGCCCGCATTTACCAGCTTGCGCTGGAAAAGCTGGGCGTCGCCCCTGCCGAAGCCGTCTTCGTGGATGACTTCATCGTCAACATCGAGGGGGCACGCGCGGTCGGCATGTACGCCATCCAATTTACCCGGCCGGATCAAACGCTGGAGGAATTGAAAAAACTGCTACAAGATCACAGGTGAGCACACCTGACTGGATAATCGAGAATGATCACTAAGGTGACTGTCATTTCAAAAGTGACAGTCACCTCTCAATGTGCTAACTTGAAACACACAACATGAGACTCCTGAGGGTTTTCCTCTCGCAATTTGCCCAAGTCCGCAGGCTGAACCGTCCGGCCAAGCTCTTTCTGCTGGCGCTCTTGCTGGATGGCTTCCTCTTCAGCGGCTGGAACCTGTTCTTCAACTTCTACATCCTGGAAGCCGGATTCGGCCGCGAGTACCTGGGGCTGATCAACGCCATGCCGTCCATCGCCGCGCTGATCTTCGGCGTCCCGATGGGCATGCTCTCCGACCGGATCGGGCGCAAGCGCGCCATGATCCTGGGCTTCACGGCTGCAAACGTGGCGATCATCGTCATGTGCAGCGTGCGCCAGCCGCTGGTCATGCTGGCGATGGCCTTCGTCTGGGGCGTCAGCGGTCAGCTTTACGTGTTGAGCCACGCGCCGTTCATGATGAAGGTCTCCGATGATTCCAGCCGCGACTTGCTGTTCAGCGTCAGCTTCGGCGTCTTCCCGCTGGCCAACACCTTCGGCAACGCCGTGGCAGGTCTGCTCCCTGGCCTGTTCAGCCACCTGTTCGGCGTGGCCGATCACAGTGCGCTGGCTTATCAGGCCGTCCTGCTCACGAGCGTGATTTCCAGTTTCCTGGTGCTGGCGCCGATCGCCTTCATCCGCGAGCCGCAGACCCGGCTGGAGGCCGAGCGAGCCGTCTCGCCACGCGCAAGCAGGCAACCGGTCTGGAGCGTCTTGATCCGCCCCCTGACCCTCAAACTGGCGCTGCCCAATCTGATCACCGGCTTCGGCGCGGCGTTGCTCATCCCGTATCTGAACCTCTTTTTTGTCGAACGCCACCATGTGAGCGACCAGACGCTGGGGCTTCTGTTCAGCGCCTCTGCCCTGCTGATCGGTGTGGCCAGCTTCATCGGGCCGCGGCTGGTTGGCAACCTGGGCGGCAAGATCCGCATGATCGTGCTGGTGCAGTCTGCCAGCCTGGCCTTCCTGCTGGTGCTCGGCTTCTCGCCGCTCGTCTGGCTGGCGGTGGTCGGCTTCCTGGTGCGCGGCACGCTGATGAACATGGCCGCGCCGCTCTTCGACGCGTATGCCATGGAACTGACCCCGGAGGCCGAGCAGGGCGCGCTCAACAGCATCCGCTCCTGGGCCTGGAATTTCGGCTGGGCGGTCGGCCCGTACATTTCCGGCCTGGTGCAGGAGAAATACGGTTTCGCGCCGCTGTTCATCAACACGGCCATTCTATATGCCATCGCCATCGGCGTCACCTGGCTGTTCTTTGGCCGTAAGCGTCCGGCGACGGTTGCGGCTGTTCCAGCCGCCTGACCAGGAACCCGTTTTTCCATAAAAACGGGGGCTTTTCGGTTAGAATCAAATCGATGGGCACACTCTATCTTGTCGCCACCCCGATTGGCAATCTGGAGGACATCAGTCCGCGCGCCCTGCGCATCCTGGGCGAGGCGCGCCTGATCGCGGCGGAGGACACGCGCGTGACCCGGAAACTGCTTGCCCATTTCGACATTCATACCCCCCTGACCAGCTACTACGAGCATAACAAACTCAGCAAACTCAAAACGATCCTGGATGCCCTGGCTGGCGGCGACGTGGCCCTGGTCTCGGACGCGGGCACGCCGGCGCTGAACGATCCCGGTTATGAACTGGTGCGCGCCGCCCTGGAAGCCGGGTACAACGTCAGCCCGGTGCCGGGTCCGTCTGCGCCGGTGGCCGCCCTCACCGCTTCCGGCCTGCCGACGGACGCCTTTCTCTATCTCGGCTACCTGCCGCGCAAAATATCCGAACGCCGTGCCCTCGTGGGACAGGTTGTCAACCTGTCCTACACCTTGATCTTTCTCGAAGCCCCCCACCGCCTGCTCGACTCGCTGGCCGACCTGCAAGCCGTCCTCGGCGAGCGTCCGATTGCCATCGCCCGCGAGCTGACCAAGCTCCACGAGCAGATCTGGCGCGGCACGCTCAGTGAGGCGTGTGAATACTTTACCCGGCATGAACCGCGCGGCGAGTTCACGCTCGTGATTGGCGGAAAAGAGCCTGCCCTCTGCGCAGTGGCGAGATGGTCCGAAGAGCATCTCATGTCCGCGCTGCTGGCTGGACCGGAGGCGGGGGAGTCGCCCTCGAAATTGGCGACTCGCCTGGCTGGTGAATCAGGCTGGAGTCGGCGCGAAATCTACAAACTGGCAACGCTTGTCAAATCGAGGCTATCATGAACCTGGAACTGATTTGCGAGAAATCCAAAGGTAAGGCCGCCAGTTATCATCGGCCACTCTATGGGCAGATTCATCACCCAAAAGTATCTGGGGACTCACACCGCCTCGATTGATGTAAAATAGAGATATAGAGGTGATACTATGGTTGAAATGACAATGCGCGTACCTGACAGCCTCGCCCCCAGGCTGCGCCGCATGGACATGTGGCTGCCAACGGTGTTGGAACTCTCGCTGGCTGGCTTCAAAACCCCCGCTGCGCAGGCTGCTGCGGAACTGATTGGATACTTGTCCAAAGGACCGTCATCGAAACAAGTTGCTGAATACAAGATATCCGCACAGTCCCAGCAACGTCTGCGCCGCCTGCTGGCGCTCAATCAATCGGGACTACTTTCTGTCGAAGAACAGGCCGAATTGAACGAAATCGAAGCGCTTGAGCATCTGATCGTGATGCTCAAGGTTCAAGCGCGTGAACAGATGGCGCGGAAAGGCCAATGAGCGCGGTCCCTGCCTCTCTGCGGCGATTGGTGACCGAACGGGCTGGCGGGCGATGTGAGTACTGTCTCATGCCACAAGCTGCCAGCGCGTTCGAACACGAACCCGACCACGTTATCCCTGTTCAACACGGCGGCAAGACCGAAGCCAACAATCTCGCCCTGGCCTGTCTACGTTGCAACCGCCGCAAAGGCCCCAACATCGGCTCATTGGACCCTGAAACCGGCGCGCTGGTTTCGTTTTTCAATCCACGCAAGCAGAAATGGCAGGAGCATTTCCACCTGGAGGGCGCGATGATTCAGCCATTGACGCCGGAAGGGCGCGTCACGACCAAGATTCTGCAGTTGAACGATGTGCAGCGCGTCGTGGAACGCGAACGGTTGATTGTATTGGAGTTGTATCCGTAGATCGTGCGCGATTATGGTTGCACCTGATGATTTCACCTCCTTCCAATCCCTCGATCCCCAAAACATGCTCGCCGAAATAGACGGCCTGCCGGAGCAGTTGCATAAGGCTTGGGAGATTGGTCAGACTTCCGAAGTCTTCGCGAAGCACCCCGTAGGGGCGGAGACTTCGGAAGTCTCCCGCGTCGTCGTCTCCGGCATGGGCGGCTCGGCCATCGGCGCGGACTTGCTGGCTTCCTATCTCGCGCCAATCTGCAAGATACCCGTCTTCGTCCACCGCGATTACGGCCTGCCCGCCTGGGCGCGCGGACCGGAAACGCTGGTCATCGCCTCATCGCACTCCGGGAACACCGAAGAGACGCTGAATTCATTTGACGCTGCGCTGAAAAACGGCTGCCGCCTGCTGGCGATTTCCACCGGCGGCGAGCTGGCGAAGCGTGCCACCCAAAAGGGCATACCGTTATGGACATTCGAGCACAAAGGCCAGCCGCGCGCTGCGGTGGGATTTTCGTTTGGGCTGCTGCTGGCGGTATTTTCACGGTTGGGGCTGTTGGACGCGCCAGAGAAAATAACGACTGAAGTCGTTACTACAGTCGTGGCGATGAAAAAGCAGCAAGAGAATTTGCGCGCCGAGGCGCCGGTGGCGCGGAATCCGGCCAAGCGCATGGCCGGTCAACTGGTGGGACGCTGGGTGAACGTATTCGGCTCGGGCATTCTCGCGCCGGTCGCTCGTCGCTGGAAGACGCAAATCAATGAGATTGCGAAAGCGGGAGCAGGCTTCGAATCCCTACCCGAAGCCGATCACAACACCCTGGCCGGGCTGTCCAACCCTGAGGATGTCCTCAGCCATACGTTCACCATTTTCCTGCGCACCCCATCCAATCATCCCCGCAACCGCCTGCGCGCCGACCTGACGCGGCAGGCCTTCATGCTCGAAGGCTTGAACACCGATTTCTACGATGCACAGGGAGATTCAGCGCTAGCGCACATCTGGACGGCAGTGCATTTCGGCGATTACCTGGCTTATTATCTGGCAATGGCCTATGGCGTAGACCCGACCCCCGTCGAAGCGCTGGAAAAATTCAAAGCCGCCATGAAGGCAGCGAAGTAGAATAAACCTCCCGCAGGGCCTGTCCTGCCTGCCCTGGCGGGCTAGGCCAGGGAGCGAAGCGAAGGATCAAGCCTGCGGGAGGTTTTTGTCTAGCGCACTTGCAGCGCGATCACCCCTGCCAGTATCCCCAACGCCCCGCCTGCGACCACATCCGAGACGTAATGCACCCCCATCGCCACGCGCGCCAGTGCCACGAGCGGCGCCCAAACCCATAGGAGCGCTGCCAGCCAGCCGGGGCCGAAATTGGTCGCCAGGATGGCGATCAAGATCACCCTGGCGGCATGACCGGAGGGAAAGGAGTGCGGGTCGGTGGCACGGTACAGCGCGCCCCACTCACCTTCCGGCCGGCGGCGGCGGATGAGGAACTTGACCGGCAACACGAATACGGCCAGGGCAATAATGCTGATCAGCACGGTCAGCGCCCAGGCCCTCCAGAAGGCATCCCCGCGCCACCAGAGCAGCGCCAGCCCGGCCCACCAGAACCAGGAATCCCCGGAATGAGCCAGGATAGCAGCCAAAGTCCGTAAAATGCCTGGACGCTCGGCCACCCGTAGTTGCGCGGACAGGCGAGCGTCCAGTTCGAGCAAATGACTCAAGTTCACCTGGTTTTTTTCTGCGGTTTCCTGGCGACCGCTTTTTTCACGGCTGCCTTCTTGGGGGCGGTTTTGTTCTTGCGCCGCTGCGCCTTCGCCAGGTCAGCGCGCATTATCTCGAGCTGGTGCGGCTTGTCAATATCCATGCCGATCTCGGCATACGGGCAGACGATGGCCCGCCCAGTGATCTTGAGCCGTTTCATGATGTTGGCAGCCGCCTTCTCCAGGGTCAATTGACGAAAGAGGAGCAGGAAGAGCGTGTCGAAACCGATCAACCCGGCCTGCTTGAGCGGGCTTTTGCGGGCGTTGGTGATCTTCTCCCACAGGTCGGTATCTTCTTCGAGGATGAGGCTGATACGCCCCACGTTCATGTCCCCGCCGCAAACATCCATATCCTTGAGGCGGGTGTACGTCCGCTTGGAGCTGGGGAAGCGCTTCTCCATGACCTCGCGCTGGATGATATTGTAGTAGATGTCCTCGTCCGTTTGCATGGCTGTGTTCACTGTCCAGTCCACCATTTCGCCGCTGATGGCTGGGATGTCGGATGAGACGATCAGCACATACTCGGCCTTCGGGTTGAGCTCTAAAACCTTCTCGGCTCCAGCGCGCAGATTCTCGATCATTTTGCCCTGGTTGGGAATAAAGTGGAAGGACTTTTTACAGGTGACGCTACTTTTTTCGGTCAGGCCGACAATAACTACATTCTCGACGATCTTGGATTCACTTAAGGCATCCAATACCCACTGGATCATCGGCTTGCCAGCAATGTCCACCAGGGCTTTGGGGTGGCCCTGTGTTTCCGGGTACAGTGGCTCTTCCGGGAGCGGGATCCCTCCCGCAGTCACAATTGCGTCCATAATAATTCCTTTCCCCCTCTCCCTCTTAGCGCCTATCCGGATAACCGGCTCCCGGCGGCGTCCCCGCCGCCGTCCCAAAGGGATGCTTTCCTAAAGGGACGCTACGCGGTCGCGAAGGACGGCGGCTGGAGCGTTTTTCAGATAGGCTCTTAGGGAGAGGGGACGGGGGTGAGGGTCAGTTCAACTCCTGCAACGTCGGCTCGAAGCCGAGTTTTTTCAGCAGTCCATCGTATTCGTCGCGGGTCAGGGCGCGCTTCTTGCCTGAAATGGCAATCAGCGCGGCCTCCATCATATTCGTGCCGAAAGAACGACCTTCCAGTACCGGTGTGGTCGTGACCAGATACTTGACGCCGCATTTCTTGAACAGCGCCACGTCTTCCTGCGTGGTCGTGTTGGTCACGACGATCTTGCCTTTCATATCATCGGGCATATAGCGCTTGATGTAATGGCAGTCACCCGCCACCACTATTGCCCACTGGAAATGTTCCGGGTGTTTCGGCTTGCGCTCTTCCTGCTTTTCGCCGGTGGGATAAACCCACTCGAAGGGCAGGCGTCCGGCCAGCGGCATCAGGATGGCGGCCAGCATCTTGAGTTGTTTCTCGGTGTGGAGGGCAATCGGAATGCCGAGCGAGAACATCAGGTCGCCGAAGACGCACTCGTAACCAGCCTGCACAAATCCATGCGCCAGCCCCCAGCGATCCGCGCCGGTCATGACGAAGGCCTTCTTGCCGCCCATCTTCTTGACGTAATCGCCGAGGCGGGCTTCCACGAACGGCGCGGCCTTGGTCTCCAACGTATTCTTCAGCCCCGCGCCGTCTACCACAGGCGTCTCTTTGATGAAGCGCACCATCTTCTCGACCGAGTAGAGCCGGTACCACTTGTCGTCCACCATCAGGCCCAGGTCCGCGCCGCCCACGCCGAAGGCGTCCACTTTGCCGTCCAGTTCCTGATATTTGCGCGCCGCGGCCTCCATGTCACCGTCTGTGCCGATGCGTTCTATACTGACTTCCTCGCCCAGCAATTTGACAGTGACGGCCTTATCGCGCTTGGACGAGCCAATACTGATGCTGACTGCTCGTTTCATAGGGACAACCTCCTCCGGGATTTGGTGAGGCGAGTATACACCCAACCATATTATCTGAAAATAGGATGACGGGAAGTAACCTATCTGTAAGCTTCAACCCCAATCTGACCGCTGCGTTTCGAGCCGCCCGGCGCGGATGATTTACTCTTTACGTTTTAGAGCCTATCCGATAAACCCCCGGACTGCGGACTTTAGTCCGCCATGCCAAGCAGACTGAAGTCTGCATTCCGTCATTAGGCGCTTACTACGGCTTCTCCAGCCCGTGCGCTTCCAGCAATTTCTCGTCTTTCATCAACTCCCCCGTTGGGCCGTCGGCCACGATTCTCCCATCATCCATAATGACCATGCGCGGGAACAGCCCGCCCACCATGCGTAGATCATGGCTGGCGACCAGCATAGTAACCGGCAGTTCCCGCAACAAGTTAATGAGACCGCGCCGGGCGCGCGGGTCAAGGTCGGCGGTGGGCTCGTCCAATACCAGCACTTCGGGGTTCATCGAAAGGACGGTGGCAATCGCGATGCGTTTCTTCTCGCCCGCGCTCAGGTGGTGCGAGACGCGCCGGGCATAACCCGTCATGCGGACGGCGGACAGGGCCGAGTCGACGCGTCGGGATACCTCCGCAGGCTCAAGTCCCTGGTAGAGCGGGCCGAAGGCCACATCGTCGAAAACGGTCGGCGAGAACAACTGGTCATCCGGGTTCTGGAAGACCAGCCCGACGGCGGCGCGGACGCGGCTGAAGTTCTTTTGCTCCACCGTCAGCCCGCAGACCGTCACCCGTCCCTGCCCGATAAGAATGCCGTTCAGGTGCAGGAGCAGCGTAGACTTGCCTGCCCCGTTCGGCCCAACTAACGCCACTTTTTCTCCGGGGGCGATGCTCAACAAAACATCCTTCAAAGCCTCGTGACCATCGGGATAAGAAAACGAAAGGTTTCGAATTTCAATCGAGTGGTGCATGGGCTAACCCCAGAACAGGATTCCGAACAGGAGCAGCAAGAGCAGCAGGAATAACCCGGCCGCCAGCGTCAGCCAGCCGCGGCTGGTCAGGGGTACAAGCGGCAGGGTGCGCACTTCGCCGTCGTAGCCGCGCGAGAGCATGGCGACGTAGATGCGGTCACTGCGCTCGAACGCCCGCAGGAACAGGTTGCCAGCCATCCCGCCTGCCACGCGGGCGCGCCACGCCACGCTCCCCCCGGACCCTTCGGCTCCGCTCAGGGCAAGCCTTTTACCTGCCCCCGCGCTTTGACCGGAACGCGCCGCCCGGGCGCGCATCAACCGCAGCGCCTCGTCAACCAGCACAAAGAGATAGCGCCACATCAGCCCGAACATGCCCACCAGCAGGCGCGGAATGCCCACCGCCCGCATGGCTTGCAGTAACTCCGGGAAGGGTGTGGACGAGGCCATCACAATCGCCGCCTGAACCGAAAGCCACGACTTGAGCACCACGCTGACGAAACGCTCCAGCCCTTCGAGCGAGGCGGTCAGCGTCCATGAACCGAGGGAAATAGTGAAGAGGGCGGTGCCTTTCAGCGTAAAAATCACAGGCAGCGCTGCCAGCACGAAAGGCAGGGCCAGCAGGGCGCGTTTCAGCACGTACCCAATCCCCAACCCGGAAAGGATCTCAACCGAAAGGATCAGGGCAAAGAGCAGGATGTAGACCGACCAGGCAGCCACCGGCGTCAGCGAGACAGTCAAGATAAACGCCGCCGTCAGCACGAACTTGATGCGCGCATCCAGGGCGTGGATGGGACTGGTACGCGGCCGGTAGGGGTCAAGGAAGTGAACGTGCAAGAATTATTCTGATAGTCTGATAGTCGAATGGTCACGTGGTCGGTCGTTTGCGCCGGATGAAGGCCACCGCCAGCGCCACGCCGAATACCAGCAGTGTGCCGAGGATGCCGGCGACGATGGTTGCCAGGGCCGTGTTCGAGATGCCGGGGAAGGTGTAATCGGGGATGATCTCATACAGCGGCCCCCGGGCTATATCTAGAAAGCCCTTCTGCTCGGCCACCCATTCCAACCCATCGGGATGGGCGGAAGCCAGCGGGGAGAGCACCGCCAAGAGAATCGCGATGCCCAGGCCAAAGGTCCAGACCGCCGCGCCGCCCTTGGGGGTTGCCTCGCCGACGCGAAACAGGTCACGCCGCGCCGCGTACAGGAATGCCAGCGCGCCGACAGTGATGAGTCCCTCGCCGATGCCGATCAGCATGTGGATGCCGCCCATGGCCGGGACGGAAATATTGGCCGGAGACGTGCCCGAGATAGCCAGTTCCAGGGCGCAAGCCAGCGAGGCAACCACAACCGAGAGCCAGGCCGCTGCGAACCCGCCGGCGAAGATTCCCCACGATCTGCCGCGCGCTAGTTTCTGGAGGCTGGTGTAGACGAAGTACGAGACCGTCACGCCGACGAGTGCCATGTTGAACAGGTTGGCGCCCAGCGCCAGCAAGCCGCCGTCCTGGAAGATGAGCGCCTGGATGCTGACCACGCTGGTCAGCACGATGACCGCTGCCCACGGGCCAAGCAGGATGGTGGCCAGGGCCGCGCCGACCAGGTGGCCGGAGGTGCCGCCGGTGACGCTGAAGTTGAGCATCTGACCGGCGAAGATGGCCGCCGCCAGCACGCCCATCAACGGCACTTGGCGCTCACCCAAATCCTTGCCTACCCGCCGCAGGGCATAGGCCACAGCAATCGCCGATACAACCCAGAGAACGACCGCAACCAGGGTGGAAAGGAACCCATCCGGGATGTGCATGGGTACAGGGGAATATAGCATACGAGCCTCCTATTGGGAATTGGTTTGACATTCCGGGCACAGCCCGAAGAATGTGAGATGACTGCCGAGAGATCGGAAACCGGTGACCGTTTCGAGTTCCGCGTAGAGCGACTGGAGGCGGGCGTGCTCGATCTCCACTTCCTGTCCGCAGGCGCGGCAGACCAGGTGGTGGTGATCGTTTTGCGCCAGTTCATACGCCAGGTGACCGTTGCCCGCAGTGGCCGAGGCGATAATGCCATTATTTGCCAGGAATTCCAGCGTGCGGTAGACGGTGGTCTCGGCCATGCCGGTCTGCCGGACGCGCGCATAGATTTGAGTAGGGGAAAGGTGACCGTCGTGGTGCAGGGATTCCAGAATGGCAAGTCGCTGCGGGGTCATGCGGAAACCGCGCTGGCGCAGGGTTTGGGAATGGAGGGCAAGGCAGGACATCGTCGCTTCCTTATTGCAAAAATTATCAATAATGATTATATGCAATAAGGGCGGGAATGTCAACCCCTAAAAAACGGACCCGTTCCACTGCTGGAACGGGTCCTCCCCTGTCACTGATCACTGATTACTGATCACTGATTACTGCTCTCACGGCTCCCACTGGAAGTGAATCAGGGCGAAGACGTAAGGCTGACCCTTCACGTATTCCACCCCCACCAGCCAGAGACGCCAATCCAGGTCTATGCCAGGGGTGCCGGGTTTGTACACGCTGTAAAAGTGGATATTGGCATACTCATTCGGCCACGGCGTCACCGAGAAGGCAGCCGCTGCGCCAGGGTCGTCGCAGCCCAGGGTATAACTGGCGTTGAACACTTCCTGCAAAAGGGGCAGGATGGCTTCGTGGAACGGGCCAACCTTATCCAGGCCGCTGCCCGGCGCCGGGCCCCAGTTGACCTCGTAGCTGCTCCCAAAAACCCAGCGGGCGTGTTCCTGGTCATAATTGACCACAGTCCCGTAACGCCACAGGTGCATATCTATGCCATGCGCCGGGCTGACCAGCGAGGCGAACAGTTCGCCGTTGGATATGGTGAGGGCATTATCCAGGTTGGCGATCAGGGTGTTGACTTTCCCGTCGGCGCAAAAGGCAGCCGGTGAGACGTACTCGGTCAGGTAGTGGGAATTGACCCAGCCTGCACCTCCGCTCGGGTTTTGGACTTCGACCCACAGGTTCGAGCCGACATAGGTCGAGGGGCCGGTGCGCATGACGTTCGTCGCGGTGGGCGCGAAGGTCCCAACGGTGGGATTGCCTGGCCCAGCCGCCGCGCGGATATTCAGCACATCCGTTGACGCGACCAGGATGACCGCGTACGGCCCGGACGGTGAGCCTGTGACCACACCCCCCGGCGTGACGCTCGGTCCCGGCCCGCTCGTCAACGTGGGGAGGGCAACGGTAGGCGAGGGCGTCACCGGTGTGGCAGTCGGCAAGGCGAGGGGCGTCGGCGAGGCGGATAGCTGCGTAGGGGAGGGCAGCACGGGCGAGGTCGGGAGTGGCGTCGGCGTGCCGAACAGGGATAACGAGCAGCCGATCAACGGAAAGAGTAAGACGGCGGCCAGCAAGGCCAGTGTGGTTTTTTTCATGGTTGTCTTTCGGGAACAGTTTGTCGAGGCAGTAATGGTTGCGCAGTTGGCAACCATAATGGTTGCGCAGTTGGCAACCATAATGGTTGCGCAGTTGGCAACCATAATTGAACGGCTACTCGTTATTTTATCACCGACACACGGAAAATTTTTATTTGGCGGACATCTCCCGAAATAAAAACCACTCCCCCATGCGATTTGAGTTTCTTCCGCTGTGGATTTACTCGCAGGGACACATTTGGCGGAGGGTGGTGTACAATCGAACCAGGTTACCAACCTCGAATCAGCGGAGCGCCGACCGATGCGTCTCGAAGAACTGAACTGGATGGACGTGGAAGAATATCTCAAGCACGAGGATCGGCTGATGCTGGTGCTTGGCGCGACCGAGCAGCACGGCTACCTGAGCCTGCTGGCGGATGTCAAGATCCCGCTCGCCCTGGCGGATGCCGCCTCCCAGCAGACCGGCGTGCTGGTCGCGCCGCCGCTGAATTTTGGCTGCTCGCCGTATTTCCTGAAATATCCCGGCACGTTCAGCCTGCGCGTCAGCACGCTGATTGCCGCAGTCGAGGATCTCCTCCGCTCGGCGTATGGACACGGCTTCCGGCGCATCCTGTTGCTGAACGGACACGGCGGTAACAGCCCGGCGCGCGGGCAACTTCACGAAATCATCAACAGCTTACCCGGACTCAGACTGGCCTGGTACGACTGGTGGACCGCCAACAGCGTGCTGGCGGTGGCGGAGAAGCACCAGATCAAACCCTCCCACGCCAACTGGCTGGAGGCTTTCCCGTTTAACATCGTCGGCGAGCTGCCGGACGAGGAGAAGGTTCCGCCGCGCGTGCCGGGGATTATGGACGCGGAAGAGGCCCGCAGGGTGTACGGCGACGGTTCGTTCGGCGGCAGGTACCAGGTCGAGGCAAGCGTTATGGAGGAGGTATTCGCCGCGGCTTTGTTAGACATCCTGCAACTGCTGAAGTTTGAGTAGGCGTGCTTCTCGAGATTGAATCGCTGTGCTTTCAGGTATAATTATGATCTCGGAGGTCGAAATCCATGGATGAGTTTGACTTACTGCCTCGGATTACTATCAATCCCAAAGTTATGGTTGGCAAGCCTGTTATTGCCGGCTCTCGAATACCTGTCGAATTAATTGTCAAAATGCTGTCTCAGGGAGTTTTGGAACAGGAAATCCTGGATGAGTACCCCAAGTTGCAGTTGGAAGACATTCGCGCCGCCCTGGCCTACGCGGCCAGGGCATTAGCGCTCGAAGAAATCGAGCCGATGATCGTAACAGCCTAGGAGTCATGGGTGCGGTTTATTGTAGACGAATCCTCCGGTAAGGCCGTAACCCGATACCTAAAAGGTGCGGGACATGATGTGCTTTACGTAGGCGATATCATACCCCAAGCCGATGACGCGGAGATGTCGAACTTGCCCTGGATGAAAATCGGACATAGTAGCAAATTATGTGCTTGGCTAGTTTCCGCTCACGCCGGATTGCCAAATCCGGCGCAGTAGGCCTGGATTTGGCAATCCAGGCCGAGCAGAGGCAAGATTTCGGGGAGTTGGTATTTCGGGGTGGGTTTGAGCATCATGGCGTTTTGTTGCTGCGTCTCCAAGATGAAAGGCCAAATCACCGGGCACAAGTTGTCGCTTCTGTGTTGAAGGAACATGCCGAACGCCTAGTGGGTAATTTTGCGGTTGCGACGGAAAAAAGCTTTCGTATTCGCGCGAAACCATAAGCGGAATCCTTTCTGGTTTGCCGAAGGGGGCATTCTAACTTTGGCAGAATGGGACTCTACTACTTTAGGCTAACAGGGCAAATATTTCCCTTGACGGAATCCTGACCAAACAGGTATAATTCGCACCGTTGATTGATAATCAGAATCTGCGAAATAAGGCGAGCGCTTGAGACAAAAAGTCTCATGCGCTTGCTTTTGCTTGCCGAGTGCGCGGGAAAAAGTAGGGCGCGTTGGAGCGGAGCATTCGTTGCCGTCTCGCACCGGCGTCCACAGGATCGCTTCGCTGATGCCGCCGGTGTTCGCGGCACGAACGGTGTCACAGGGATTGGCGGTCGTTCGCAGTGCTTACTGGTACCTGCACAAGTGCAGGCATTCGGAAGATGAGGAGACGATATAGTGGAAACTAAGGGGCTTACTTCGCTTCGTATCAGCCTGGCTTCGCCGGAAACCATACGCAGTTGGTCGTATGGTGAAGTACTTAAACCAGAAACCATCAACTATCGTCGCCTGCGGCCTGAGAAGGACGGCCTTTTCTGTGAGGCCATTTTCGGCCCGACGCGCGACTGGCAGTGTTACTGCGGCAAATACAAGAATCCCCGTTACAAGGGCATCACCTGCGACAAATGCGGCGTGGAAGTGACCCGCTCGGCCGTCCGGCGCGAGCGTATGGGACACATCCAACTGGCTACGCCCATTGCCCACATCTGGTACACGCGGCGCATCCCCTCGTACCTGGGCCAGCTGCTCGACATCTCGCGCCGCAACCTGGACCGGGTGCTGTATTTCGCCCAGTACATCGTCTCCTACGTGGACGAGGAGGCCCGCCAGAAGGCCCTCAAACGCCTGGAAGACGAGATTTCTGTTTCGGAACGCGAACAGGCAGCCGAGATCAACGCCAAGATCGCCGAGATCAAAACCTCGCGTGACCATAAGCTCAGCGAACACTCGCAGCGTAAGCACGAGCTGGAACGGCATTATGACGAGTTGATCGCGACCCGGCTGGAACCCATCATTCAGGAAGGTCAGCGCCTCGAAGGCTTGCTCCAGGAGAGCATGGGCAAGCCTCTGAAGGAAACCATTGTTTTCGGCAAGTCAGAGATGGTCATCGCCGAGGCCGGCAAGACGGCCACCGCCTCACACCTCAAGAAGGTGCAGAAAAGTGTCCAGGAACAACTGGAAGGCCTGGAGAACGAGCTGAAAGACCAGAAGCAGCGCGAGCTTGAATCGGTCAAGATGGAAGCTGCCCAGGTCAAGGCCGAAGCGGAGGAGCAAATGAACGCCCTGCGCAACCAATTAGAGGACCAGGCCTCCGCTTTGCAAGACCAGAACGCCCACACGCGTGACGAATTGATGGAACTGCGCCCCTTCACCTTTCTGGGCGAGACCCGCTACCGCGAACTGAAATCTCGCTGGGGACAGGTCTTCCGCGCCGACATGGGCGCCGAGGCCTTTTATGAGATCCTGCACCGCCTCGACCTGGATAAGCTTTCCCAGGAACTGTGGCACGAAGTGCGCACCACCAAGTCCAAGCAGAAGCGCAAGAAAGCCACCACCCGGCTCAAGGTTGTGGAGGCGTTTCGCCGTTCGGGCAACCACCCGGAGTGGATGATCCTGACCGTTCTGCCGGTCATCCCCCCTGACCTGCGCCCGATGGTGCAGTTGGACGGCGGCCGTTTTGCCACCTCCGACCTGAACGACCTGTACCGGCGGGTCATCAACCGCAACAACCGTCTGAAGAGGCTGCTCGAACTCGGCGCGCCGGATGTCATCGTGCGCAACGAGAAGCGCATGCTCCAGGAGGCGGTCGACTCGCTGATTGATAACTCGCAGCGCGGCAAGGCGCTCTCGCGGCGTGGCCGGCGCGAGCTGCGCTCCTTGAGCGATATGCTCAAGGGCAAGAAAGGCCGCTTCCGACGCAACCTGCTCGGCAAGCGCGTAGATTACTCTGGCCGCTCGGTCATCGTGGTCGGCCCGCAACTGAAACTATATCAATGCGGCCTGCCCAAGAGCATGGCGCTGGAGCTGTTCCGCCCGTTCGTCATTGCCCGGCTGGTATCGCACAATTACGCCGCCAATGTCAAGGGCGCGCGGCGCTTTATCGAGCGCAACCGGCCCGAGGTCTGGGAAGTGCTCGAAGAGGTCATCAAGGAGCGGCCAGTGCTCTTGAACCGCGCTCCCACCCTGCACCGCCTGGGCATCCAGGCCTTCGAACCGGTGCTGATCGAGGGTTCGGCCATCCAGCTTCACCCGCTGGTGACCACCGCCTTCAACGCCGACTTCGATGGCGACCAGATGGCCGTCCACGTGCCGCTTTCTGAGAAGGCCGTCCAGGAAGCCCGCCGATTGATGCTGGCTTCCAAGAACTTGCTCAAACCCGCGGACGGCGAACCCATTATCGGCCCCTCGAAAGACATGGTGTTGGGCGTCTATTACCTGACCATGGATCACCACCAGCCACACCAGGGGGACGGGCGCGCCTTCGCAGATATTGACGAGGTTGATCTGGCCTACCAACTGGGACAGGTGGACATTCACACAAAGATCAAGCTGCGGGTCAAGACCTGGTACAGCGACGACGGCACGCGCCTGACCGAGCTGGAAACCCGCATGATTGATACGACGGTCGGCCGCGTGCTCTTCAACCGCGTCCTTCCTGAAGAAGTCCAATTTGTCAACGAGAAATTGGAGAAAGGCGGCGTGAAGGACCTGATCGCGGAGGTCTACGAACTCTGCGGCCAGGAGGTGACCACCAACGTCGCCGATGAGATCAAGCGCATCGGCTTTGAGTACGCTATGCGCTCCGGCACCACCCTCTCGGTAGCCGACATCACCATCCCGCCAGAAAAACAGGATATCATCGCCAATGCCTTGCAGGAAGTGGAATTGGTGCAACGCGACTTCCGCCGCGGCCTGCTGACCGAGCAGGAGCAGAATGAGCACGTTATCCAGATCTGGCAGCAAACGACTGCTGACGTGGCCAAAGCCGTCAGGAACCATCTGGATCCGGATGGCAACCTGGCAACCATGGCCAACTCCGGCGCGACCAAAGGCGGCTATGGCCCCATCTCGCAACTGGCCGGTATGCGCGGCCTGATGGCTGACCCTTCCGGGCGCATCATCCCGTTCCCGATCCGCTCGAATTTCCGCGAGGGCCTGACCGCTCTCGAATACTTCATGTCAACCCACGGCGCTCGCAAGGGCCTGGCCGATACCGCCCTGCGCACCGCGGATGCCGGTTACCTGACCCGCCGTCTGGTGGACATCGCCCAGGATGTTATTATCAACGAGTACGATTGCGCCACGAAAGAGGGCATCTGGATCCGCAAGAAGGATGACATCGCCGGGCAATCCATGTTCGACCGTTTGTATGGACGGCTGGCAGCCGAACGCATCCTCGACCCGAAGACTGGCGAGGTGCTGGCCGAACCAGATGATATGATTGACCACGAACTGGCCCGCAAGGTCGCCAACCTGGGCATCCAGGAGGTTAAAGTGCGCTCGCCGCTGACCTGTGAGCTGACCCACGGCATCTGCGCCAAGTGTTACGGAATTGACCTGGGGCGCGGTTCGATGGTCGAACTCGGCTCGGCGGTCGGCATCGTGGCCGCCCAGTCCATCGGTGAGCCTGGCACGCAACTGACCCTGCGCACGTTCCACACCGGCGGCGTGGCCGCTGGCGGCGACATCACCACCGGTCTACCCCGCGTGGAGGAGCTTTTCGAGGCGCGCAAGCAGCCGAAAGGCGAGGCGGTCGTCTCCGAGATCAAGGGCGTGGTGCGCCTCATCCAGTCAGATAAATATACCGACTTGCGCCTCATCCGGGTGGAACAAAGTGAGATGATCCACGACGAGTACGATGCTCCCGAAGAGTGGACCATCACCGCCAAGGAAGAGGACGAGGTCAAAGCCGGCGAGGTGCTGGCAACCCTCGGCGAGGCGACCGTGACCGCCGCGCACAACGGGCGCGTCCGCATCGAGGCGCGCAAGATCATCGTCTCGTACGAGCAGCGCGAGGAAACCGAATACGAGATCCCGACCACATCCCGCCTGTTGGTAAAGGAAGGTGACCACGTCGAGGCCGGCCAGCCGCTGACGGAAGGCTCGCTCAACCCCCACCGCATCCTGCGCATCCAGGGACGCGAGGCCTGCCAGATGTACCTGCTGACCGAGATCCAGAAGGTGTACCGCAGCCAGGGCCAGAACATCCACGATAAACACTTCGAGGTCATCATCCGCAAGATGATGGCGAAAGTGCAGGTGACCCGCCCCGGCGAGACCAGGTACCTGCCCGGCGACCCCGTGGACCGGTTGGAGATCAAGAAGATCAATGAGCAAATGCTCGGCGAGAGCAAAACGCCAGCGCGCTTCGGGGAGATCCTGCTGGGCGTGACCAAAGCCTCGCTCAGCACCGATTCGTTCCTCTCGGCCTCCTCGTTCCAGCACACCATCAAGGTGCTGGCGGGCGCAGCCATCGGGTCGAGCACCGATCCGCTCTTCGGCTTGAAGGAGAACGTCATCATCGGCAAGCTGATCCCGGCCGGGACGGGCTTCGTCCACGGGCGATTCATCACCCCGGAGAAAGCCACCGAAGCCGGGGCCTCCCAATGGACGGACATCCCAGACGGAGCGTCAACGGATTAGGGTTCTGAAGGGGTTGTTCAAAAAGCCGATAAGAAAATTCACAAAGGCCACCAGATTTGGTGGGGAGCTTTGCGGCCGTGCCTGTTTTCACACCGGCTGCCACCCCCACCCCCGCCCCGGGATTCACCGTTGCCTACCTCGGAATCACGAACTGCGCGCCGCAGTATGCCTTCCGTTTCTCGATCACCAACACTGGAGGCGTCACCTGGGAATCCATCCGCATCGTGGCAACGGACAATACGACAGCCACCTCGACAACCCACATCCTGGATTCCTTCCGGTCTTACAACGGTTGTGTGCTCGAAATGGAGCAGAGCGATCTGATGCCGGGCGAAAGCGGCAATGTAGCCAACGTCAATCCTGGCCAGTTCAATTACGATCCCAGCGGGCACAGCATCACGGCCACCTTCACCCTGTGCACGGCAAACGGTCTCGGCGGAACGTGTCTCTCTCAAACCATCAACTTTACGCCGTGATCGGGACGGGGCGGTCGCAAGGCCGCCCCTTCCTTTTTCCTTGACGCTTCGCCCCTTTCCCCGTAAGATAAACCCAAAATAGAACATCCATTCACCACAAAGGACACAACGGAACACGAAGTTTTTCCTTTGTGACCCTTTGTGTCCTTCGTGGTGTTTCCATGGAGCAATTATGGAACTCGGCCTCGTCCGCAAGATTGACATTGACCACGAGATGCAGCAATCCTATCTCGATTACGCCATGAGCGTCATCGTGGCGCGTGCCCTGCCGGATGCGCGCGACGGCCTCAAACCCGTCCAACGGCGCATCCTGTACGCCATGTACGACATGGGCATCCGCGCCGACAGCCCCTACCGCAAGTCCGCCCGCATCGTTGGCGAGGTGCTCGGCAAATATCACCCGCACGGCGACCAGTCCGTCTATGAAGCCATGGCGCGCATGGCGCAGGATTTTTCCATGCGCACCCTGCTGGTGGATGGACAGGGTAACTTCGGCTCGGTGGACGGCGACCCGCCGGCGGCTATGCGTTACACCGAAGCGCGCCTGGCCGCGCCGGCGCTGGACCTGTTGGCTGACATCGGCAAAAACACCGTTGACTACGCCGACAACTTCGACGGGACGCTCACCGAGCCGACCGTCCTGCCGGCGGCCATCCCCAACCTGCTCGTCAATGGGGCAACCGGCATCGCAGTCGGCATGGCGACCAGTATCCCGCCCCACAACCTGGGCGAGGTGGTTGACGCCCTGGTCTACATGCTCGAGCACTGGGAGAAGATGGACGACATCCCCGTTGCGCGCTTGATGGACTTCATCCAGGGGCCGGATTTCCCCACCGGGGGCGTCATCATCCAACAGAAAGGCGAGGAGGGCATCGAGGCCGCCTATGGGTCGGGGCGTGGCCGGGTCACGATCCAGGCACGCGTCCACATCGAGGAGATGGAGCGCGGCAAGAACCGCATCATCGTCACCGAACTGCCGTACACCGTCAACAAGTCCACCCTGATCGGGCGCATCGCCGACCTGGCGCGCGAGGGCGGTTTGGAAGGCATCACCGACCTGCGGGACGAATCCGACCGCCAGGGCATGCGCATCGTCATCGAGTTGACCAAGAACGTCGAGCCGGAGGCCGTGCTGCGCGAGCTATACAAACGCACGCCGATGCAGAACACTTTCAGCATCATCTTGCTAGCCCTGGTCGTCGGTGAAGACGGACGCGGCGAGCCGCGTATGTTGTCCCTCAAGCAGGCGCTGCGCGTCTACCTGGAGCACCGGCTGACGGTCATCCGCCGCCGCAGCGAACATGACCTGGAACGGGCCCGCGCCCGCGCCCACATCCTGACAGGGCTGCTGGTGGCGCTCAAGAATCTGGACGCGGTCATCGAACTGATCAAGAAATCACCCGACGTGGAGACCGCCCGCGCCCGCCTGATGAAGCGCTTTAAGCTGACCGAGATGCAAGCCAACGCCATCCTGGAGATGCAACTGCGCCGTCTGGCCGCCCTGGAGCGCAAGAAGATCGAGACCGAGTACAAAGAGACGCTGGCGCTCATCAAAGAGTTGGAAGGGCTGCTGAAATCCGCCAGGAAGATGCGCGCTGTCGCTGTCGAGGAGCTGCTCAAGGTCAAGGCCGCTTACGCTGACAAGCGACGTACGCAGATCGTCAGCTTGAGCCGCCGGACGAAAAAAGCCCCGCTGACGACCAGCGAGCTGCTGCCCGAACAGGTGGTCTGGGTGGGCGTGACGAACGCTGGGATTCTGGCGCGCACTCGCGATGATAAGCCGCCGCGTCCGAGCGGTAGCAATGCGCCGAGGCTGTTGGTGCGCGCCGCCTCGACCGATACCCTGGTGCTCGTCTCCGAGCGCGGCGCGGCCGCTGCAGTCGCCGTCCACACCCTGCCCGAAGCCGGGAAACTCTCGGAGGGCGCCCCCTTCTACAAGGTCACGCCGCTCAAGGAAGGCGATAAACTGGCGGCGATGTTTAGCCTGCCAGCCAAAAGGAGCAATCTGCCGGAAGAATCCTGCGTGCTGACCGTGACGCGCGGCGGCATGGTCAAAAAGAGCCTGGTCAGCGAGCTGCCCGGCCCCTCGGCGCAGACCTTCACGCTGGTCAAGGTCAACGACCCCAAAACACCTGGGGCAGGCGGCGACAGCCTGGGATGGGTTGGTTTAACGGATGGCAGGAAGCAGATCCTGCTCGCCACGGCGCAGGGGATGAGTATCCGCTTCAGCGAGGAGGAAGTCCGCCCGATGGGGCTGGCGGCGGCGGGCGTCAACGGAATCAAGTTAGGCGTGGGCGACGAGGTGATTGGCTGCCAGATCCTGCCCGCGACGGGCGAGATATTTGTCATTGCCTCGGATGGCAAAGCCAAGCGCGTGGAACAGAAGGATTTCCCGGCGCAGGGACGCTACGGCAAGGGCGTCATCGCCTGGGAATTGCCGCCGAGGGTCACGCTGGCCGGGCTGGCGAGCGGCAAGGGCAACGCGGTCATCACGCTGCACCTGGCAAAAGCCGCGCCCAAGTCCACGCGCCTGGATGCCGCGCCGCTGCGCAAGCGCGCCGCCGTGCGCGGCGAGGCGGTGGTGGAAATGAAGGCTGGGGATGCGGTGGTGGGATTGACGGAGGGATGGGTGCTGGAGAGATACGTTGAAAAGAAGAGTGAGAAGAGAGAAGTAAAAGGTAAGAAGGCGGCGAAGAAGGGAAAGTAAAACGTAATAAACTTAGACCTCCGAGTTCTGTGAGAACTCGGAGGTCTGCTTGACGAGTGCGGGACAGGCAGGTACAATGTGGTTACATAAGGAACCACAATGAGCAGGAGGCAGGCCATGACAATAGAAATCGGCATTCGTGAATTGAAAACCCGCGCCTCGGAAGTGGTGCGGGCGGTGAAGGAACAGCGCGCCCGCTACGTGATCACCCAGCGCGGCAAGCCGGCTGCGCTGATCATCCCGCTGGATGCGGACTACGACCGCGCCAAAGCCGACGAAGTCTGGGCGCGGCTGGAGAAACTGCGCGAGGAGATTGGCAAAGGCTGGCAGAGTGAGAAGAGCGCGGTGGAAATTCTTTCGGAGATGCGCCGATGAGCCAGCCCCTCACCGTGGATGCCAGTGTCTTTGTCAACGCCTTTAGCCCGACGGAAGAAGGCAGCGACCACAGTTGGGCATATCTCAACTCGCTCAAACAAGCAGGCACGCCGATTATCGTGCCTGCTCTGCTTTTGCCGGAAATCGCCGCAGCCATTGCCCGTAAACAAGGCAATCCAGGATTGGGGATCCAACTTGCGCACGAAGTCCGCGATACTCCCACCCTGACACTCATCCCGCTGGACGAATCCCTGGCAGAACAGGCGGTTGAAATTGCAGCGAGATACCGCCTGCGCGGCAGCGACGCGGTCTACGCCGCCGTGGCGCTGCGCTTCGGCGCGGAATTGGTGACGCTCGACCGCGAACAGTTGGAACGGCTGGAGGGGGTGCTATCCGTGAGAGAGCCGTAGAGGGAAGGCGAGACAGGGGGATGGGAAATATAAGAAATCGGGGCCGGCTGGCCCCGATTGATATTACTTCCTTTTTTGCCTTTTCTGGAATTCTTCGATTTGGGGATATAAGGACTCCACAGTTTCTTTTGCGAATAGTTGCTCCCGAATTTCCAGGTAATTGCCCTCGCCAACCTGCCAGGAAACCCAAAAGCGCGTGGCTTTGGCGGGGCTCATATGCTCCATCAAAACCCTGGCTGCTTCTTGAATGATCTGCCGCTCGCTTATCACCTGTGCGGTCATGGCCGCTCTCTTCACACCACAATTTTACCTCAGGAAACATCAAAAAAACGATTCAGAGATTCAGAGTACAGAGATTCAGAGTGCAGAGATGGAAGATGGGGAGAGAACAAGACGAAAACCGATGTCATTGTAGAAGTGGGCAGGCTCGTACCAGTTCCGGGACGCACAGCGGGCGCGGTAGCGATTGTTGAGCCACGAACCGCCGCGCAGCACGCGATATTGGCCATCTTTCGGCCCGGTCGGATTCTCCACGCCATCTTTGCGGTTCCTGTATTCTTTCTCATCGAACCAATCCACACACCACTCCCAGACGCTGCCGGCCATATCCGCACAACCATAGGGCGAATCGCCCTGCGGGGAAAACTGCCCGACCGGGGTGGCAGCGCCAATTTTTGATTCTGCGGCATTGGCTTTCGCCGGGTCGAATTCATCTCCCCAAGGAAAGACGCGGGCATCTTTATCGCCGCGCGCCGCCTTTTCCCATTCGGCCTCAGTGGGCAGGCGGTAAGTTTTATTTGCCTTTCCGCTCAACCATTTGCAATATTCCTGGGCGTCATTCCAGGAAATATTCACCACCGGATGGTCGCCATTCTCCGCCGGGTACTGGTCGTTATCCCAGCCGCGCGGAGGCTTGTAACCAGCCTCTTTGACGAAGATTTGATATTCGCGGTTGGTTACAGGATATTTGCCGATGGAATACCCGGAGAGGTCCACCGTGTGCTGCGGTTGTTCCCAACCAAGCCATTCCTGCCAGTCTTTATCATTCTTGGTCTCTTTCAGCACTTGTTGCGCCTGTTCGGGAGTCGTCCCCATCAGGAACTTGCCTGCCGGGATTTTGATCATCTGTGGTTGAGGAAAGTCTTTTTCATTCATCTTTGATCCTTTTTCATCAACACAACCTCATCTCTACACTACAGCCGCCGAACACGCCGACCGTCAGCGGGGTGCTGGCGGATTTGCACACGTCCACCAGCGTGTCCACGTAGGGCTGGAAGTCCAGCGCGTCGGTGTCGGTGGGCAAGTCGTTCAGGATGAAAGTTTTTGGATCGGGCATGGGACATCCCCTTACTTGAGCTTGAGCTTTCCCCTTACAAACTCGCGGATTCGGCTGGTAGTTTTATATGCAACTTCTGCTAGTGTTACCGGGACAATCGCACCTGGATACCGGACGGCAACTGCATAACCTTCCAAACTATCCAGATCAACACCCAGTTTTTCGAAATCCCTGTCAAGCGGGATGCACAATTCCAACAGAGCCATCAGAACATGAGTGCGCTCGAACTGGATCTGGTGTTCCTGCAAAAAGGCTTTGAGATACTTCTCTGCACATTGCTGGCAATGAAAGCAGGCCGGGCTTGGAAGAGGGACTTCGCCCGCGTGGAGGAGCAAATCTGCGCTGTTGAAATCCTCTTCAGCTTTATCCACCCATTCCTCAGTTAATTCGTTCATAGAGCACCTTCCCCTTTTGGGTTATTTCGCGCAGAAACCAATCCCCAAGTTTCTTGCGTTTCTCTATGCTCTTACGAGAACGAACAACTATATCCAATCCAAAGGTCATCAACGGGAGCGATTTCCTGATTTCCAGTGATGTTTCCAACTCCCCTTTTGGCGTCTCCATGACCACGAGCAAATCCACGTCGCTCCATGCGGTCGGCTTGCCATAGGCGTGCGACCCGAAGAGGATGATCTCCTCGGGGTCGAATTTCTCGGCAATGTGTTTCGCAATGGCGCGAATTGTCTTCATCGGGATTCGCCTGCGCTGGCCGAGCGGAAGGACTTGGAATACAGTCGGTGTTGCCATGCTCGAATTATACGTCAACTTGTTTGTCGTGCCTTACTCGATATAAGTATATTCCAGGATGATCACCCCGTCCCGCAGGATGATGGATTCGTAGGCGGTCAGCAGCCCGGCCTTCCAGGCCAGGTAACGAACGTCGCCGCGCACTTCCACGCCAAGGAGCACGAAGGTCGCGCCGGCTGGCAGACCGTAGAAAAAAGCCGAGTAACCGGAACGGATCACCTGCGCGCCGTTCAAGACCTTATCCCCGCGCACGTGAATGGCATCCTCGGCGTAGAGAGCAGACACTTTCGCAGCCTGGTAGCTCTTGAGGGCGTTCAAATATTGGGTCGTGAATGCGTCCGGCCTGGCGGGGTGGGAAGAGACGCGTGCCTTGATCGCGTCTGCCTGGCTGGCGGGCGCGACCGGTTGTCCACCGCCCGCGGGAGGGTAATCCCACTCCTGTGACAACGAATGCTCCGCTGACAACGAATGCTCCGCTGACAACGAATGCTCCGCGCTCGGGGTCGCCGTGGGCGGCTGGGCCTGCGGGTGATGTACAGCCGCCGGTTCTTGGGCCGGCCAATCGAAGGCGGCGATCAAGTCCCACAATTGGGGGAGATGATTGCGGCAGCTATCCCATGAGAAAAAGTTGACGGCTTCGACGCCCAGTTCTTTGGCTGTAGCGAAGAAATCGTCCATATCTTCATATGTGGGCGCCCAGCCGTCAGGCGTTCCATAAGCCGCCCCGGTGGGGATGCACGGACGGGCATTGGGCAGCGCCCGATACTGCCGCAGGCTTTCTGTCAATTGCGCCCCGGCATTGTGGGCGGCTTCCCAATAGACTTGCGGCATGACGGCATCGCAATTCTCCAGGAAGGCTGCCCAGGGCAAGCCGGGGTGAAAGTTCGGGAAACGGTAAGTGCTCAAGGCGAGCGGAACATTGCTCAACTCTGCACGCAGCTCGGCCATGAATGCACGCGCGGCCTGCTCCCTGCCCGGCTGCTCATACGCCGCGCCGGCGCAGAGCACATAACCGTCCAGGGCAAGCTCATGCACGCGGCGGACGGCGAGCGCAGCTTCGTCTGCAGGGTTATCGCCAGAGACGGCGTGCCAGCCCCAGACGGCGATCCCGGCGACGTGCAACGCCTGGACGAGGGGCGCGTTGAGGTCGCGGCCGGCCGGGTCCAACCCGGACGCCTGCGTCCCCTCGGCGATCTTGACCAGCACGTGGCTCAGACCCGCAGCCTGGGCCGTCAAAAGGATAGCCGAAGGATTGCCCCCCTCGCATTCGGAGGGCTGAGAGATAAAGAAACCTTTGCCCTGTAAACCCATAACAACCTCCTCATCACACATTTCCAACCAATCCCAATTCCGGCGCGATGCGGCGCATGGCGAGGATGACGTTGCCGATGTGTTCCCATAATTCTATACCAAATTCGCTGGCGGCTTTTTCGATTTCTGCGCGGTTGGCGCCAGCGGCGAAGGTTTTGTCCTTCCATTTCTTTTTAACGGAAGCAGGCTCCAGGTCCAGCAGGGAGCGGGACGGGCGGACAAGGGCGACAGCGGTGATGAGGCCTGTCACTTCATCGCAGGCGTAGAGGGCTTTCTCCATGCGCGACTGGCGCAGGACGCCCGTATGGTCGGCATGGCTGAGCACAGCGCGGACGATCTCCTCCGGCACGCCGCGCTGGCGCAGGATGGGTTCGCCTGCCTGCGGGTGTTCTTCGAGGCTGGGATGGATTTCCCAGTCGAAGTCGTGCAGCAGGCCGGTGGCGCGCCACTTCTCTACATCCTCGCCGAATTTCTCGGCGTAGAAGCGCATGGCCGCCTCGACCGCCAGCATGTGCTTGACGAGGTTTTCGTTCTTGACGTATTCACGGACAAGGATAAGGGCTTCGTCGCGGATCATACTATCTCCTGTAAACGTCTTTGCGGTGTTTGACACGGATGATTTCGATGATGAGTCGATCTTCGTGAATTTCGTACATGATACGATAATCCCCAACACGAACGCGATAAGTACGTTCAAAACCAGCCAATTTTTTGACTCCCGACGGAAAGGGGTTTTCCGCCAGTCCTTTAATCGCCGCGATTGCTCTGGGAATGATTTGTCGCGGCAGCCGTTCGAGTTCTTTTAGCGCCGAAGACTTGAACTCAATCTGGTAAGAGGCCATTTTTCTTCAGTTTGGCAACGACTTCTTCAAATGGGATGGTTGGTTCATTGCGTCTTTCAATCAGCACGGCCAAGTCTTCAAGGTCTTCGATTAAGTCCTGGAATTCTTCGATCGGCAGGATAACGGCAGTTTTCTTTCCCGTCTCATTGGTGATGTATTGAACTTGTAATTCCTTGATGCTTAACATACAAAGCTCCATTTCAGCAACCAAACAAATTATACAACACCCATCAATTCATGGAAATATTGGTTCCGGGTCACCCAGCACGGGGACGGGGTGGCTGATGTTCACATCCCACAGCGCGGCAGCGGCGGCGATCAGTTCGCGCATATTCCAGTATAGCACGGAAGACTTGCGGTAGACACGCAGGTCGGCCTCCACGCCGAGCGAGTCAACGCCGAGTTGGTTGCACAGGTAGAGGGCGCGCGGCAGGTGAAAGCTCTGCGTGACCAGGATGGCCTCCGTCAAACCGAAGATCGCCTTGGCGCGATAGCAGGTATCGTAGGTGCGGCGGCCAGCGTAATCCAGCACGATTGCATCCCCCGGGACGCCGAGCGAGAGGGCCACCTCGCGCATCACCGCCGGTTCGTTGTACTCCACGAAACGGTTGTCGCCGCTCATCAGGAGTTTCTCGACTTTCCCGGCGAAATACAGGTCGGCGGCGATTTGGACGCGGTCATACAGCACCGGGGTGGCCGTCCCGTCCCGCCACAGCCCCGCGCCGAAGACGATTGCCACGCGGCGCGCCGGGACCTGCGCGGCTGTGTACGTTTTCGGACGCGCGTACAACCCGGTCACCAGGCGTGAGATGACCAGGATGAGAAGTCCGAGAAGGGCGAGAATCAAGAGAATTTTCAGGAACATCTTGACGCTACGTTTGAACACAGGCGGTATTCTACCATGCAAAAAAGAAAGGGTCTTGGGGAAACCTCCATCACCACGGCGATTCCCAGAGAACAAAAGAAACCCGTTTCCGGCGGGAAAACGGGTTTCCAAGTTTTGAAGCAGAGAAAACTAGATGGTCTTCTCGCGTAATACCGAGGAGATGTAGTCCATTGAAGCAACTACCACTGCAATCGCCACCATTTGAGCGCTGGCTCCACGATAGTTAAGCAAGTTAATATTTTGCTGAAGTAAGAAGCCGATGCCGCCGCCGCCGACGAAGCCGATAATGGTAGACATACGCACATTTATATCCCAGCGGTACATGGTATAGGAAATATAGGGTGGGATAATTTGCGGGATGACCGCATACACAATCGTTTGCAGACGATTGGCACCTGTCGCCTGAACGGCTTCCAACGGGCCGGACATGATGCTCTCGACCTGCTCGGAGTAAAGTTTTGCAAGGCTGACAATGGTGTGCAAACCCAACGCCAAAACACCTGCAAAGGGGCCAATTCCTACTGCAATTACGAAAACAATCGCCATGATCAGCGCTTCCACTGAACGCAAGGCGTTAAGGATTGTGCGGGTAATGAAGTAGATCACCATGCCTATTGGCAGTGCTTCTTTGGCTTCGCTGAAGATTGCCAGGAGAATACCCAGCAATCCACCCACTGCCATTGGGCCCCAGAGGGTATACAAAGGATTGCCGATCTGATACAACCAGTTTATTAATAGTCCAAGCAAAGTCAGGATGGTGGCCCCAGCGATGGAAGTTAGAAACAGATTGATGGTTTTTAGGCCTTTGGCGGAAAGTTTTTCAGAACCTTGTTGCCCAATGCGACCCAGGAAACTGCCCAGGGCGCCACCGGCAACCAAACCACCCAGGACAGGGGTCAGGAGTGCAACAATATTGCCGACCTGGAAAAGGAAATTTCCCAAAAAGCCGAAGGATCCCAGAGCACCTCTGAGATTCATACCGACGATCTTCGTCAAGCTAGCCAATTGGAAGAATCCATAGAAGCCAACCAACACTCCCAGCAGTAACACACCCAGACGTGCCAGACGGATGGGTAAATGAGGGGGATTAATCTCCTCCGGAGGGATAGCCCAGCGCATTCCCAGCCAGATGAGCATCGGGGAAACCACAACACTTGCCAGGTTTATCCAGATATTCGAACCGATCGCATTGCTGATATCACCCACCTCGCGTACGATCAAGAAGCCCAATGCAATGCCGATTGGCCATCCCAAAGCAGATAGCGAGATGCTAATTAATGGGCTTTTAACCGGTTTCATCAGGTTGCGGGCAGCGAGAAAACTAAGCGGGATGGCGAGAATCGTTCCAAAAACGGTTGCCAACAGCGCCAGGAAAACCGTTTCAATAATTTTATCCCAGGTATCATGGGCTGTTTGGGTAAGATGAGGTAATCCGATATTGCGGCGGAGTGAGGCGCGTATGTATTGCATGTCGGTGCTTTGCCGGTCGGGAAGGATCATGCTGGCAATAAAGTACCCTGTAGAATCAGTTTCCACGTTTACACGTCCCAGCGTCACCACATTGTTCGGGTCGTTCCCGGGAACGAACCGCAGAGGACCGGAGGCCTTGGAAGCGAAATTAAATCCCTCCACTTGGATCGTGTCACCAGGGTTGGCACAAGCAGGAGTTATTACCAGATAAGGGTTGGAAGCAGTTTGGTTTGGCATAGCAGGAAGACTTCCATCTGTTAGGCAAGGTACAAAGAGCGGGGCGTTAATGACCTCTTCTACCTGGTCGTACTCAAAAAAATCTGGTTTTGCAAGTGCGCGTGCCACGCGGATCAGACTCTCCTGGCGTTGTTTGCTGCGCAGCTCTTCCAGATTTATCTTGGTGATCTGAAATCCATAGGCTAAAATGACCATGACCAGAAGGGAAGCCAGCCCAACTTTTATGGATTTCCAGGGGGAGGCCTTGCGATCATTTTTATTCTTCATAAATCATCACCCTACCCGCTCAGCATCGCGGCCGTAAATGTCTTTGAATTTCTTGTCGTCAATATCTTTAGGCAGCCCCTCGAATACTAATTTTCCTTCGTTTAGCGCAACAACCCGGCCCGCGTAGCGGTGCACCAGATCCAAAAAATGCAAGCTGCACAGAACAGTGATGCCATCTTTTTTGTTAATATCTTCTAGATGAGTCATTATGCTGTGCGCCAGAACCGGATCGAGGCTGGCGACCGGCTCATCAGCCAGGATCATTTCCGGGTCCTGCATGAGCGCCCGCGCAATGCCGACGCGCTGCTGCTGTCCGCCGCTGAGTTCATCGGCACGCTGGTAAGCCTTATCTGCAATGCCTACTCTTTTCATTTTCTGAATGGCCTTCTCGATGTCTTCCTTCGGGAAGCGGTTCATCAGGCTCCAGGCTGGGTTGACATAACCCAGGCGTCCTGCGAGGACATTAGTGATAACTTTAGAACGGTGAACCAAGTTGAAATGTTGGAAAACCATTCCAATGCGACGTCGAATCCTGCGCATCTCATCCTGTGAGGCGGCGGTGATATCTTCACCGTTCCAAAGAATCTGCCCGGCAGTGGGTTCGACCAAGCGATTGATGCAGCGCAGCAAAGTAGATTTACCCGATCCACTTAAGCCGATAATAGCTAGAAACTGGCCGTCTGGTACTTCAAAGCTGACATTATCGAGCGCTTTCACGCCGCCGTCATAAATTTTGGTTAGGCTTTTGACTTGAAGCATATAGAATATCCTGAAAAACCGTGATTTTGGCGCAGCGTATGCCGATGGGTAATGAATAGCGCTGGATGGATTCAACCCCTGGTGTTTGTCTGTAGAGTAATGGAATGAGTACAATTTGGGGCAGGGATGCTTCGCGACCCTGCCCCAAAGATTCTTGGAAATGTACCGATTTAGGGTTTGATTGTGTAGCCGGTAGCTTCGACCATGGCACGAACCATGTCATATTCGGCATCGGTGGCGGGCATAATGCTGGTCCAGCCGTAGAAGTCATTGTTGCCGATGGAGCTCTTCCACTCTTCGGTCTCAGCGAAGGCTACCAAAGCGGTTTCGATCTGGGCGCGTAAATCAGCAGGGAACTCAGGCCCAAAGGACAGGGTGTCGTTCGGAATGGCAGCGGAAACCGCTAAGATGCGAACTTTCTGCACCACGTCCGGAGCTTCGGTGCGGATGTTGGCACGCGCATCGAGAACGCGCCAGCCATCGCACAGGATTTTCTTGCCATCCTCACTGAGAGCGCAATTCGGAATGGATTCCGCAGGAATTTCGTACTGTTCCAGCTTGGTGATTTTGCCAGCCAGGTAGTCTGCATAGCTGAAGGCAGACTTGCCATCTGGGTTGAGCGGAACGCTGTAGAAGACAGTACCAAAGTCAACTTCGCCGTTGTATACGGCTGTGACGGTCTGATTGTGACCACCAGTCTGGACCTGCTCGCCGGGGGTAATACCAGCCGCGGCCAGTTCGACGGTCGGGACCATGTAACCGGAAGTCGAGCCCTGGTCGCCGTAACCCCAGGTCGCACCTTGCAGGTCGGCCAGGGTCTGGTATTCGCTGTCGCGAGCGACAATGTACTCAGCCCAGTAGACCGGGTAGCCGTAGCGAACGGCCTTAAAGGCAACATCCACGCCGCAAAGCTGGCTGGCAATGGCGTAGCCGAGGCCGGGGATGAAGGCCATGGTGTCTGTGGGGGAAGCGCACATCTCTTCGATAGTGGCGGCGTAGGAAGTCGGAACAATCACTTCGAAGGTCAGGCCAGTCGCCTGGTTCAGGGCATCAGCCATAACCTTACCGCCTGTAACGATGATGTTGGCATCCACTGACGGGACGAACAACACCTTGATGGGGTGTTCCGGTGAACCGATTGTGGGTGCAGGCTCCTCGGTTGGGGTCGCGGTTGGCGCCTCGGTCGGCGCCTGCGTCGGCGCCTGGGTGACCACGGGTGTGGGGGTCGCCG